>Ga0335075_10000484_pt1 | contig 70947 bp, 72 predicted proteins | sample Lox_Sample_24_FD_206723 | JGI IMG/M metagenome (GOLD analysis project Ga0335075, IMG submission 206723) | Soil microbial communities from Loxahatchee National Wildlife Refuge, Florida, United States - Lox_Sample_2.4 | ecosystem: Environmental > Terrestrial > Soil > Wetlands | place: USA... | reverse complement strand
TCGCCGCATCCCAGAATGATTTAGGCGTCGCCGCCACGCCAGCCGCGGCTCCCGTCGCTCCCGAACAATTGTCGCCGGGCGCCCGCGTCCTCGTGAAAGGATTCAAGCAGCCCGTCGTTCTGCGCAGCCACGACGATTCGAAAGCTGAAATTCAAGCCGGGCCTCTGCGCATGAAGATTCCCCTTCGGGATATTGTCGGCATTGACGCCGGCGGAAAGTCTTCCCCGGCAGCGCCCTCGCGCCAAGTGACCGTTCATGCAGCCTTGAGCGACGTAGCGGGCGCGGAAGAACTCAATGTCATCGGCTGCACGGTTGAGGAAGCCATTCGCCGTGTGGACAAATTCCTCGACCAGGCCGCGCTCGCCTCCGCGCCCAGTGTGCGCATCATTCATGGCTATGGAACGGGCGCCCTTCGCCGCGGCCTCGCCGAATTTCTGTCTTCGCATCCCCACGTGGCGGGCATCCACGCCGAGGCCGAAGACCGCGGTGGATCCGCGATTACCGTCGTAGAATTGAATTCGTAGAGCCGAAGTGCTAAAGGTCTGGCTTACCAACCGTGGCTGAAGCGGGATCATTTGCCGAGCGCGTGAAGCAGCAGGCGGACATCGTTCGCGTCATCGGCGAATACGTGCGCCTGAAAAAAACGGGCGTTAATTTCACGGGCCTTTGCCCGTTCCACCAGGAAAAAACTCCCTCCTTCGCCGTCCATCCTGTGAAGCAGATTTACCACTGTTTCGGCTGCGGCGCGGGCGGCGATGTCTTCAAATTCGTGATGGAAATCGAGAAATGTTCATTTCCTGAATCCATTCGCGTGGTCGCCGAAAAATCCGGCATCGCGATCCCCAGGCCGCGCGAGCGTTCGCCCGAAGAGCGCCAGGAAAACCAGCAGCGCTCGGCTCTGGTGGAATTGCACCGCGAGGCCGCCGCATTTTTCGCGCGCCAGCTTCATGAATCCGCGGAAGGAAAAGTCGCTTTCGCCTATCTCGAAGACCGCGGCCTCGATCGCGCCGCTATGGCCCGCTTCGCCCTTGGTTACGCGCCTTCCTCCGGCGACGCTCTCCTCCGGTCGCTCCATCGCAAATATCCTGAAAAACTCCTCGAATCCTCCGGCCTTTTCTCGCGCGACGCCGGCGGCCGCCTCTACGATCGCTTCCGCCGCCGCATTCTGTTTCCCATTTCCAACGAATCGGGCAAGGTGATTGCCTTTGGCGGACGCGCCATGGGCGACGACATGCCCAAGTATCTCAATTCGCCCGAGACCCCCATCTATTCGAAGAGCAACGTCCTCTATCATCTCGACCGCGCCAAAGAATCTCTTCGCAAATCCGATTTCGCCGTCCTCGTCGAAGGCTATATGGACGCCATTTCCGTGGCCCGGGCCGGCGTCGCCAACGTGGTCGCCAGTTGCGGCACCAGCCTCGCCGAGCCGCAGGTGAAGCTCCTCGGCCGATTCACGCGCCGCGTGATTGTGAATTACGATCCCGATGCCGCAGGCCAGGCCGCCACCGAGCGCTCTCTCAATTTACTTTTGGAGAAGGAATTCGATGTCCGCGTCCTGGCTCTTCCCGGCGCCGCTGATCCCGATAAATTCATCCAGCAGCAGGGTGTGGAGGCTTACAAAAGGCTGCTTCAGCAGGCTCCTTCCTATCTCGATTATCTCGTCGCCCGCGCCAGAAAGATGGACCGCTCCACCGCCGCCGGAAAGCTAGCCGCCATCAATTTCCTGATGCCCTACGTACAGCGCGTGCCCGATCGCCTGCTTCGCTCCGAATGGGCTTCGCGCATCGCCGCCGAGCTCCAGGTGGACGAGCCGGTGCTCCGCGAATCCTTGCGCCGCGCGGCTCAGGAGCGCCGCGGCGAAGTGAAGGCCAAACCCGAGCTGCTCTCTCCCGTCGTCAAGCCCGCCGAACGCCGCTTGATTCAAATGCTCGTCGAAGCCGAAGGGTTCCGCGAAAAGCTGGCCGCGGAAATCACCGCCGAATCCCTGCATCGCGGCCTCGAAACCGAAAAAATTTTCGATGTTCTTCTCGCTCGCCGCTCTGTCCCGGCCGACGTGCCCGCCCTGGCATCGGCCCTTGATGAAAAAGACCGCCGCATCCTTTTCGAAATTGTTTTCGAATCTGCCGCCGAGCCCGCCTGGGACGAAGCGGAAAGCTGCCTCAGCGTGCTCCGCGGGCGTCGCCTCGAGCGGGAACTCGCCGATCTGCAGCGCCAAATTGAATCCAATCCCGCTCCCGACGAACTCCGGCGTCTCAGCATCCGCCGCATCGAGCTCCAAAAGATGCGTCGCTCGCTCGCCGGCGACTAAATACCTCTTCGGCCCTCGACTTTACCGCTCGCTGTCCAATTGCCTCATGTGCAGTTCCGGATACCTCGACCCCGCAACGCTGCCGGGGGAAATGGCCTCCTCGAGCCGCGAGACTTCCGCGGTTGTCAGCGTGACCTCCAGCGCGTCCAACGATTCCTGGAGCTGCGCCCGCCTTCGCGCTCCCATCACCGGAACGATGTTTTCGCCCTTCGCCAGCACCCACGCAATCGCCAGTTGTGCCGGACCCACGCCCTTTTCCGCCGCAATTCTCCGCAGTTCCTCCACCAGCCGTTCGTTCGCCGCGCGATTTTCCTTCGCGAACCTCGGAAAGTGCGTTCGAAAATCTCCCTTTTCCGCCGGCTTCGACCCGCTCAGCAATCCTCGGGAGAGGACGCCATAGGCGGTCACTCCGATACCCAACTCGCGCAGCACCGGGAAAATCGTCTCTTCCGGGCTTCGGCTCACCAGCGAATACTCGATTTGCAGATCCGCGATCGGATGGACCGCCTGCGCCCGCCGGATTGTCTCGACTCCCACTTCCGATAGCCCGATCGCCCGGACGTAACCCGCCTTTACCATGTCCGCGATGGCGCCGATTGTCTCTTCGACGGGCACTCGCGGATCCAGGCGCGCCGGCCGGTAGATGTCGATATGGTCCACGCCAAGCCGTGTCAGCGAATACGCCAGAAATGTCTTCACCGCCGCGGGGCTTTCGTCATACCCGATCCACGCTCCGTCCGGCCCTCGCTGCGCTCCGAATTTTACGGAAATCACCGCCTGGTCGCGCCGTCCCTTCAACGCCTGTCCCAGCAGCATCTCGTTGTGTCCCATTCCATAAAAATCCCCGGTGTCAAACAGCGTGACGCCCTCGTCGAGTGCCGCCTGGATCGTCGCCACGCTCTCCGCTTCATCCGTCGGCCCGTACACTCCCGACATTCCCATGCAGCCGAGCGCAATGGGAAACACCCGCGGCCCCGATCGTCCTAACTTCCTGAAGGAATCCGTTTTCACTGTCATGCTTCTCTCCTCACTCGAAATCATAGGCGTCACGGTATCCATTGGCAAGCAGGCACCCAATTGAGCTATACTTACCCAAGGGAAACCGAACACTTCCGTGCCCGCTCTCAAAGACCGCTCGCAGAAAGAGGTTCTCGTCCGCGAAATGCTCGGGCGGATTGCCGACAAGTGGACGCTGGTCGTGATGGACGCCCTCTCCGAGGAAGAGGAGCTCCGCTTTACGCAATTGCGCGCCCGCGTGGGGGGCGTGAGCCAGAAGATGCTCACCAAGACACTTCGCCAGATGGAGCGCGACGGCCTTGTGACCCGCCGCGTCCACCCCGTCATCCCTCCTCGCGTGGACTACCGCCTCACGCCGCTCGGCGAACGCCTGAACGAGGCGACTTGCAGCATCTGGAAGTGGGTGGAACGCCACTTCGGCGAGGTGATCCGCTCGCGGCACCGGTTTGACGCCAGAAAGGCCTCGATCGAGGCGCCTGGTTAGCTTTTGGGAGCCCATCCCGCGTGGCGCTGGATCACTCGTAGCCCGTTGTCCGCATGGCAGATACCCAATTCCACGGGCAGCTTGAATTGACGCTTGCGCTGCCTATGTAGTATGCTCGCAAGGTTTTGGAGGAAGCGGAACGCCTGTCACTTGCATCTAAGATATAGGTTGGTAGGGACGCGGGCGAGGCGTACAGGCGCGGGACTCGGTAAATTTTCGAAGGGTTCGTCTGAATCATCCGTCCAAACGAAGATTGTAATGAGGCCAGCCGGGGTGTCGGCCTGGGCGGCCTCTTGATTTATTGGGAATTCCGCGCGTCCGTGCTGGTTCGTCCTTGTCAAGGGAGGCGTGACGTTGGCTCTTGAGGAAAAATACGATCAGGTAAGGCAGCTCATCGCCATGGGTAAGGAGCGCGGCTACCTGCTCTACGATGAGGTGAACGATATTCTGCCCGCCGAGGTTCACTCCTCGGAAGAAATTGACGACCTGCTCTCCACGTTCGAGCGGTACGGCATCGATGTGTACGAAGACCTCTCCAGCGCCAAGGCCGCCATTGCCGCCGGCGACGCCTCCGAGACGCCCGAGGTGGTGAAGGACGAGGTGGCCGCCGAAGATGGCGACCTGGATCTCACTCCCGGCAGCCTCGAAAAGACCAACGACCCCGTCCGCATGTACCTCCGCGAGATGGGCACCGTCCCTCTTCTCACTCGCGAAGGCGAAGTGGCCATTGCCAAGCGCATCGAGCGCGGCCAGCTTCTCGTTCTGAAAACCATTTCCCGCGCCCCGCTCATCCTCAAGGAAATTCTTCAGATTGGAGAGGACCTGCGGACCGGCTCGCGTTCCATCAAGGAAATCGTTCAATTCGACGACGAAGAGCTGACCGAAGAGAAAATCGAAGCCAAGACGAAAGCCACTCTCAAGCACATCGACAAAATCGCCAAGCTCTATCTCCTGGCGATGAAGCAGTCCGCCAAGTTCGAAAAGATTCCGCGCTCCAAGAAGCGCCCGTATCTCCGCGCCCGCTACGCCCTCGGCCGCATCCGCGTCGAAATGTCGCGGCTCGTCCGCGAGCTGGATTTCAACCCCTTCGAAAAGAAGCGCCTCATCGACAAGATTCGCCAGACCGTCGAGCGCGTCCATTCTCTCGAACGTGAAACCACGAAACTCGAGCGCCGCGTGGACGCCTCCAAGGGCGATGTCCAGTCCGAGGCGCGCAAGGACCTCCGCTCCCGCCGCACCGAGCTCGATGAAATCGAATTGGCGGCCGAAGTCAGCGCCACCGAACTCAAGCGCAATCTCCAGGTCATCCTTCGCGGCGAAGCCGAAGCCGAGCAGGCCAAAAAAGAATTGATCGAGGCCAACCTCCGCCTCGTCGTTTCCATCGCCAAAAAATACACCAATCGCGGCTTGCAGTTCCTCGACCTCATCCAGGAAGGCAACATCGGCTTGATGAAGGCCGTGGACAAATTCGAATGGCGCCGCGGCTACAAGTTTTCAACCTATGCCACCTGGTGGATTCGCCAGGCCATCACCCGCGCCATCGCCGACCAGGCTCGCACCATCCGCATCCCGGTGCACATGATCGAGACCATCAACAAACTCGTCCGCACCCAGCGCCAGTTGGTCCAGGAGCTCGGCCGCGAGCCCACTTCCGAAGAAATCGCCAAGCGCATGGACATTCCGGTCGCCAAAGTCCGGAAAATTTTGAAAATCGCCCAGGAGCCGATTTCGCTCGAAACTCCCATCGGCGAGGAAGAAGATTCGCATCTCGGCGACTTCATCGAGGATAAGGCTGTCGTGTCGCCTTCCGACGCCGTCATTAACCTCAGCCTCAAGGAGCAGACTTCCTCTGTCCTCAAGACGCTCACGCCCCGCGAGGAAAAGGTCATCAAGATGCGCTTCGGCCTCGACGATGGCAGCGAGCACACGCTCGAGGAAGTCGGCCAGTCTTTCGCCGTCACTCGCGAGCGCATCCGGCAGATCGAAGCCAAGGCTCTGCGCAAGCTCCGCCATCCTTCGCGCTCGCGCAAGCTTCGCGCTTTCCTCGAAGGCTCGGCCAACGACTACTAGTTCTCTTTGAAATGTCGGTCCGGATGAGGGGCGGCTTCGCGCCGTCCTTTTTTGCAGATGCCGCGGCGGTCAGAACGCCTTTTCCAAGCGATTCAGCGCCGCAAACCAGAACGTCTTCATCTTCGCCACTTCTTTCGCGCTTTTCAGTTTCATGTGGTCCATCGCGATCTGCACTTTTTTCGGGCCTTTGGGATAGAAAGCCACGTTGATTCGGCTTTCGTTCCCGTTCCATGCCGCCCGTATCACTTTGTTTTTTCTTTGCGTCGTGATCTCCATCTTCGCGGCTCCCAGCCATTTCCGCCGCTGCTTCTCGTTCACCCAAACCTTGTAAACTTTTGCCGCCGCCACCGGCAGCGTTCTCCCCACGTTTGCCGCGAAGCTTCCCGAGCTTCCCTGGAATTTCACGCGCAGCCCGCGCGCCCGCTCGTATTCCACGGCGACCATCTGGCACCACCACCCTGGCAGCCCTCGTTTCTCGTGCAGATGCCTCGCGATCTCGCTGTGCTTCCATTTCTTCGCGCCTGCTTTGTCGAGAATCGCAAACCACTCGCGCCATGCCTTCCCGGTCTTTGCCTTCACCGCTTCGTCGCTGAACGACGCCTTTTTCTTTGGTCTCTTCATCGTGGTCCCTCGCGTGTCTTCACTTGGCAGGAAGATTCTCTTCGACCAGGCTGCGCCGCATTATCCCGCTGACCCGGTCTCGCGGTAAACCGCAGTATTCTCGCGCTCGATTTCTCAGCGGCGATGAATTGTTCAGCCGATCACCACTTCATGCAGCGCGGCGCACGCGGCGATTTGTCTCTTCGGATTATCGCGGTCGTAAAACACGGGAACGCCCATCCCGATCTCGATCCGCCGCGAATAATCCATCCCGGAATGCTTGTGCGTTTGTCCGCTGGCGTCCTGAAACTCGTAGTAGATCGTCGCGCCGTCGCGCGTGTCCCACCTCTTTGTCACCCGTCCCAGCGTCAATTCTCCGTTTTCGAGCAGTTCTCGCTCTCGCGCCATGGACCGCCACGCGGAGAGCGGCAGCACCGCCAGCACCACCACAAGTCCCAGCAGCGCCCAATCCTTCCGCTGGTATCCCTCGAACGACCGCGTCAGCTCCCACATCCGGTGCAGTTGCCAAATCAAAATTCCCTCGAACAGGCAAACCACCGCCGCGATGAAGCTCAGCGATTTCTTGCCCCGGCTTCCCATCCGCGTCTTTCTCGGCGGTGTCGTTCGCAGCAGCGCCAAGTCTGCTTCCGACGGTTCCACGGCCCCGCCTTTTTCCAATGCCGCTTCGCCTTTCTCATCCACCGCCGCGCCGGGCGGATCCGGCACAGCCTCCAGCTTCCGCAGGCTCCGCTTCACCGAAACGTACGCCAGCGCGTAGATTACCCCCGGCACCACCACGATCACCCAGTAAGCCGAGTCCTTCTGCTTCGCCGCTCCCCGCATAAACACGATCGTCAGCGCCGCCACTAGAACGATCGCCACCGGAAACATTCTTTGCGAGAACCGCAGCTGTTCCGCCGCCCGCTTCTTGTTCCAGCCGCACCTCGGGCAATACCGCTGTTTGCCTGCCGGTTCCGTCGCCGAATGGCATAGGGGACATTCGAAGTTCGCCATGCGCAATCTTTACCTCAAATTCTCGCCGTCCGTCGCCCGCGCGGCTATCATGTTCTCATGGCGGCGCGCCTCGACGTTCGCTCTCTCACTGTACAGCTTCCCACCACCGCGGGCTGGATTCGACCTGTCCACGATGTCTCGTTCTCTCTCGCCCCTGGCGAGTCCCTCGGCATTGTCGGCGAATCCGGCTCCGGCAAGACCATGCTGGCGCTGGCTCTGATGGGTCTCGTTCCGCCCGGAACAAGCCGTTCCGGCGAAGCCTGGCTCGACGTCGCTTCTTCCCAAGCTTCATCCGCCGCGAGCCCCGCAAATCTCCTTGCCGCATCCCCCGGCGAATTGCGCTCGCTTCGCGGCCGTCGCATCGCCATGATTTTTCAGGAGCCGATGACCGCTCTCAATCCCGTCCTGCACGTCGGATTCCAGATCGAAGAAGCGATCCGTGTCCACGAGCCTCGCATCTCCCGGGCCGATCTCGCTCGCCGCGTTCTTGACTCGCTCCGGCGCGCTGCCGTCCCCGACCCCCCTCTTCGCGCCCGCCAGTATCCCCACCAGCTTTCCGGAGGGCTTCGCCAGCGCGTGATGATCGCCATGGCTCTCGCCGCCGGTCCCGGCGTATTGATCGCCGACGAGCCCACCACGGCTCTCGACGTCACCGTGCAGAAACAGATTCTCGAGCTTCTCCGGCGGCTTCGCCGGGAGCTTCAGCTTTCGCTTCTCTTCATCACTCACGATCTTGGCGTCGTTGCCCAGGTCGCCGATCGCGTCGCCGTCATGTACGCCGGACGTATCGTCGAGCAAGGTCGCGTCTCCGAAATTCTTCGCCGCCCTAGCCACCCCTACACCGAGGGTCTTCTCCGCGCCGCTCCGCGCCTCAAACGCGCCTCGAGGCTCGTTCCGATTCCCGGCTCCGTCCCCGCGCTGTCTTCTCTCCCTCCCGGCTGCTCGTTCGCTCCTCGCTGCTCCCATCGGGTCGCCGAGTGCGATTTGGGTGTCCCTTCTCTTCGCATCGCTGCTCCGGATCATCTCGCGCGTTGTATCCTTGTTCCATGACCCTCGATACGAACCAGCAGCAAAAGGACCTGATCCGCGACCGCTTCACTCGCACCGCCGATGTGTTCTCGAGCTTTGCCGTTCCCGACCGCGTCGCTTCCGCCGAGTCTCTCGCCGAAATGGTCGCCGTGGGCCCGGCCGACACCGTCGTGGACCTCGCCACAGGGCCAGGGACTCTCGCTCTCCGTTTTGCGCGGCGCGCGCGCTGGGTTTGCGGTCTCGATCTCACCCCCGCAATGCTCGCCCACGCTCGCGATACCGCCGCGTCCGAGGGCCTCTCGAATCTTTCGCTGGCCATCGGCGACGCCCAGTCCTTGCCGTTCGCCGCGAATTCGCTCGATATTGCCGTTACCAGCTATAGCCTGCATCACATGGCCGATCCCGCGCGGGTCGTCGCCGAAATGGCGCGCGTCGTCCGCAAGGGCGGCCGCCTCGGCATCCTCGATATTCTCGCTCCAGAAGACCCGGCCGTCGACGAACTCAATCATCGCATCGAAATCACTCGCGACCCCTCCCACACGCGCAGTCTTTCTGCCCGGCGTCTCGAAAATATTCTCGCTCAAGCCGGCATGCGCGTCGTCGGCGCCCGAGTCGAGGAGCATCCTCGCTCCTTCGACCACTGGCTGCACGTTGCGGGGTGGCATCGTGGCAACGCCGAATATGAAGAAGCCCGCCGCTTGATGGAATCTTCGATCTCCGGCGACACGTCCGGCTTTCGTCCGCGCTACGTCGCCGCGGGCGCCGCCGCTCCCGATTCCCGCCCGGATATGGAAATCATCAATATGGGCCAGCTTGTCGCCGCCGAGAAAATCGGATGAACTCGGGCCAGCCCCTTCTCGATGCGCGCGCCCTGAAAAAATCTTATCCTTCTCCTTCCGGCAATCTCCCGGGGTCCTCCCGCTCCGTCGTTGCCGTTGACGGCGTGGACCTCTCCGTTTCCCGCGGCGAGACGCTCGGCATCGCCGGAGAATCCGGCTGCGGCAAAACGACTCTCGCCCGCATGCTTCTCCGCCTCATCGAACCCGATTCCGGCCGGATTTCGCTCAATGGCGAGGACTGGTTGCACGCCCGCGGCGCGAGGCTCCGCGCCCTTCGCCGCTCGATCCAAATGGTTTTTCAGGACCCCGTCGCATCGTTGAACCCCCGCATGCGCGTCGGCGAAATCGTTGCCGAGCCTCTGGCGATTCACGAGCCTCGCGCCTCCCGCGACGACCGTCGCCGCCGCGCCGCCGGCATCCTCGAAGCCGTCGGTCTTCCTGCCGATTCGCTCGCGCGCTTTCCTCACGAATTTTCCGGAGGGCAGCGCCAGCGCATCGGCATCGCCCGCGCGCTCGTCTTGCGTCCCAGCCTCGTCGTCGCCGACGAGCCCGTTTCCGCTCTCGACGTCTCGGTCGGCGCTCAGATTCTCGAGCTTCTGGCGCGCCTCCAAACCGAACTTTCTCTCGCTCTCGTTCTCATCTCTCACAGCTTGCCCGTCCTGGCGCAGTTGGCCACTCGCATTGCCGTTATGCAGGCGGGCCGCATCGTCGAGCAGGGCCCCGCGGCGGAAATTCTCTCCGCCCCGCGCCATCCCTACACTCAATCTCTCCTCGCCGCCGTCCCTGAAATTCCCGCCTAGCTCCCTTCCATTCCCTTGTTGTTTTCCGTTCCTCATCCGGTGTAACTTTTCGCCCGGTCGTTCGTAGAACAAACCAGACACGCAATCCCCCCGCGGAGGAAACTGCCATGGCTGATGCTGCCGCGCCCCTATCTTCCCAACCACAGGAAATCGGCTCGTTTGCCCGCCTGATTGGCGTCCTCGTGAATCCGCGTCCGACATTTGAATCCATCGTTCGCCGCCCCACCTGGGTGGTTCCGATTGCGCTCGGCTGCGTTCTTTTCATCACCGTCGTCGCCATTTTCTCGGTGCGCGGCGGCTGGCCCGCCTTTTTCGAGAGACAGGATGCCAAAAGTTCTCGCTTTCAGCAGTTATCTCAGCAGCAGCAGGATGACACGCTCAAGACACAAATAAAGATCGCTCCGACCTTCGCCTACGTCGAGGGAGTGGTCGTTCCCATATTGGCCGCCGTCGTCGTTGCCGCCGTCCTTCTCGGCGTATTCAATCTCTCTGGTTCCACCAGCGTTAACTTTAATACGGCGCTCGGAATTGTCGCCTACGCCTGGACTCCTTGGCTCATCCACGGACTTGTCAGCATCCTGATTCTGTTCCTCAAAGATCCATCGACCGTGGATCTGCAGAATCTCGTCGCTTCCAATCCCGGCGCTCTCCTCTCTGACGACGCCCCGAAGTGGCTCACCTCGCTCCTCACCTCTTTCGATATCTTCGCCGTTTGGACTATGATCCTTCTTGCCATCGGGTTCTCCTCTGCGAATCCCAAAAAGCTTTCATTTGGCAAAGCCCTATCCATGGTCGTCGCCGTTTGGCTCTTCTTTGTGATTGCGAAGGTCGGGCTGACTTCGCTTTTCTCCTGATACACTCGTTCGGATGGCCTTTTCGTTCGAAATTCTCGCCACCGACCCCACCGGCGCGCGCCTCGGCCGTTTGACCACTCCTCACGGCGTCATCGAAACTCCCGCCTTCATGCCCGTCGGTACCGCTGCGACTGTCAAAAGCCAAACGCAGCAGGATCTGGAAACTCTCGGCGCGCAGATCATCCTCTCCAACACCTATCATCTTTATCTCCGCCCCGGCCACGACCTCATCCGCCGCCTCGGCGGCCTGCATCAATTCATGTCCTGGCCCCGCGCCATCCTCACCGATTCGGGCGGCTACCAGGTTTTCAGCCTCGGCGACCTTCGCAAAGTCACCGACGATGGCGTCCTCTTCCGTTCTCATCTCGACGGTTCCGAACATTTCCTCTCGCCCGAAAAAGCCATGGAAATCGAAATCGCTCTCGGCGCGGACATCATTATGGTCCTCGATGAATGCATCGAAGCGCCCGCTCCGGAATCCCGGGCTCGCGACGCCGCGACCCGCACGCTCGCCTGGGCCCGCCGCTCGAAGGACTACTTTCAGCGGCATGGAGATCCCGCCCGCCAGGCGCTTTTCGGCATCGTCCAGGGAGGCACTCACCTCGCTCTCCGTCGCGAATCCGCCGAGTCGCTTGTCGCGCTCGATTTTCCCGGATACGCGATTGGCGGCCTCGCCGTCGGCGAACCTCACTCCGTCACATGTGAAGTGGCGCATGCCGCGGTCTCCTGCCTTCCGGCAGAAAAACCTCGCTACCTCATGGGCGTCGGCAAACCTGAACAACTTCCCGACTACGTCCCGCTCGGCATCGACATGATGGATTGCGTCCTCCCCACGCGCAGCGCCCGCCACGGCTGTTTGTTCACCTCTCGCGGACGCCTGCTCATCCGCAATGCGCAGTACGCTAACGATCCCCGCCCCATCGACGAATCCTGCTCTTGCGCCGTTTGCCGCCGCTACTCCCGCGCCTACCTTCGCCACCTTTATGTCTCCGGCGAGTCCCTCGCTTCCATCCTGAACACCCACCACAACCTCTTCTTTTACCTTGACATCATGCGGGAAATCCGAGAGGCTATCCGTTTTGGAAAGCTCGAAAGATTCCGCTCTGACCTTCAGGCACGCCTCCAGTGAAGACACCCAGGCAGGTGTTTGGGCGCGGTTCTGAGCGGGGCACTATCTGTTTCGGGCTTTTCGGACTCCTGCCGGCCTCGGCAGGCGAACCCGCCCTGGCGGGAAAGGCGCAATGATCGCTACGATTGGACTGAATAGTTTAGCGGGGATGCTTGTCTTTGTTCAGGCCCCCACGGGAGTGGGCGGTTTGGGCGGCCTCTTGCTTCCCATGGTCGCCATCATGGCCATCTTCTATTTCATGATGATTCTCCCCGCCCAACGCCGCCAGAAGAAAGTGAATCTTATGCTTGCCGCTCTCAAGAACGGCGACAAGGTGATTACCAACAGCGGCATTTACGGCACCATCGTGGGTCTCGAAAACGATGCGGTCCAATTGCGCATCACCGATCAGGTGAAAATCAAGATCGCGCGCAACGCGATCGCGGGCCTCCAGGCCGAACCTCCGAAGGAGAGTTAGTCAGCGCTCATGAATTCCCAGCTCAGATGGAAGTTCATTTTTATCACTTTCGTAATCCTTCTTTGCATTTATGGAATCGTCGGCCTTCCCTCTTTCCCCACCTCGCTCGCACAAGCCAAGGACAATCTTGCTGACCGCATTAAGCTCGGTTTGGACCTTAAAGGCGGCAGCCACCTCGTTCTCCAGGTACAGGTCGAAGAAGCGATCGGCCTTCGCTGCGATCAGGCTGTGGACGATCTCACCAAGCAGATTCACGACAAAAATATCGTCGTCGGCGAAATTCGCCGTCTCAGCGACACGCAAATCCTTGTTCGCAACGTCGATCCCGCTTCCTCCGACGCCTTTCGCGACCTCGTCAACAATCAATTCACGGATTGGACCGTCGGTCCAGCGGCCGGCGAACAAAACGGATATCTCCTCTCCATGAAGCCCAGCGTCGTCGCGGACATCAAGACCCAGACGATGGACCAGTCGCTCGAAACCATCACTCGCCGCATCAACGCTCTTGGACTCACCGAACCCACCATCGCCTTCACCGGCCGCGAGGACAATGAAATCCTGGTTCAACTTCCCGGCGAAGGTGACCCCTCCCGCGCCAAGGCCGTCATTCAGGCCGGCGGACAGCTCGCCCTCACCCTTGTTCTCGACGATCAGACCTATCCCTCCGAAGTGGCCGCCCTGGCCGCTCACAACGGCATTCTTCCTCCCGGCGCCGAGATTCTTCCCGGCCGCCCCGAAGGCAACACCCCCGGCGAGCAGTCATCCCAGGTCTATTACGTCGTCAGCCGCTTGCCCGTTGTTACCGGCGTGGACCTCAAGGGCGCTACGCCCGCTCCCAGCGGCCGTTATCCCGGTCAGTACGAAGTGGACTTCCATTTATCCACCGCTGCCGCCGCCCGTTTCGGCCCCTTTACGGAAAATAACACGGGCCGCAAAATGGCCATCGTTCTCGACGGCAAGGTTTACACCGCTCCGGTCATCAACAGCCGTATCGACGATTCCGGAGTGATTGAAGGCAATTTCTCCCAGCAATCGGCCGAGGATCTCGCTCTCGTCCTTCGTTCCGGAGCCTTGCCTGCCTCCATCAAGTACCTCGAGGAGCGCACCGTTGGGCCATCGCTCGGCGCCGACTCTATCCGCGAAGGCGTTCGCGCCTCCGTCGGCAGCCTCATCGTCGTCATGATTTTCCTCGTGATCTACTATCGCTTGAGCGGTGTAAATGCAGTTGTGGCTCTCATTCTCAACCTCGTCATTCTCGTCGCCTTCATGGCCTTCGCCGGCGCCGTTCTCACTCTTCCCGGCATCGCCGGCGTCATCTTGACCATCGGCATGGGCGTGGACTCGAACGTTCTGGTTTTCGAGCGTATTCGTGAAGAATTGCGCGCGGGCAAATCCAACAGCTCCTCCGTGGAACTCGGATTCGCCAATGCTTTTCGGACAATCGTTGATACCCACGTGACGACCGTTGTTTCTGCCGTCTTCCTGTTTCTTTTCGGCACGGGGCCTGTCCGCGGTTTTGCCATCACTTTGACGATTGGTTTGATTGCGAACCTTTTCACTTCGATTTACGTTTCGCGCGCCATTTTCGATTATCACTTGACGCGAATTCAGCGCCAGGCGGCTCTCAGCATCTAGCCGGTCTTAGTACGGCCTGGATTCATTCAGGCCGCGTTCGGATGGGAAGGCAAAACTAAACATCGCGGCCCGGGAACAATCCGGGCTGATTCGGTGTCAAATTAGGACGGATTGGACTCGGCATGGAGATCTTTCGCGACGTCAACATCGACTGGATGGGGAAAGCCAAGTATTTTGTTACACTTTCACTCATTCTCCTGGCAATCGGGTGGACATCCATTCTTCGCCACCATGGTTTGGACTACGGCATCGACTTCCGTGGCGGCACTCTGGTCTACATTCGCTTTGCCAATGAGCCTCAGATGGACAAAATCCGCAAGGGACTCCAGGCTGCCGGCCTCTCCAACAGCACCATTCAAAGCATCAGCGACATTTCCAATCCCAACTCCCGCAACGACGTGGTGATTGGGCTCGAAGAAAAAGGACAAGGGAATCAGGCTCTCGACGCCGGCAAGGAAGCCATCCTCGCCGTCCTGCACAAACTGTTCGGCACCCCGGCCGGCAAGCCGGATTTCAACTCCATTTCCGCCGCCGACCTCGCCGCCTATCTCACTCAAAAAGATCCGTTGAATTTGGGCGCCACATCCGGTGAGCGCTACGACCAATTGGCCCGCCGCCTTCTCGCGGCTCGTGACTCAGACCGCGGCGGCATCGTCACAAATTTCAGCGAACTCAGCAATGTGGACGGCGTCACTCCCAACGTCATCAGCTCCCTTTCCTCCGGGCTCTCCCTCGGCGACTTCACCATCCGCAACGTTGAGATCGTCGGCCCCAAGGTCGGCGCCCAGCTCCGCCACCAGGCTTTCTTCGCAACGCTCTATGCCTTGGGGGGCATGTTGATATATATTGCCTTCCGATTCGAGTGGGTTTACGGGGCGGCTGCGGTCATCGCTGTGTTTCACGATGTGCTCATCACCCTGGGATTCTTCTCGCTTTTCCATTACGAGATTTCTCTTACGGTGATTGCGGCATTGCTGACTTTGGTCGGCTATTCGATGAACGACACCATCGTGATTTTTGACCGCGTTCGCGAAGACCTTCGCTTGATGCGCCGGGAGGAATTTCCCGTCGTCGTCAACAAGGCCATCAATCAGACGCTTTCGCGAACCATTTTGACCAGCGGCCTGACCTTCCTGACCGTCCTGGTACTTTTCTTGATGGGCGGCGAAGTTCTCCGCGCCTTCTCTTTTGCTATGGTGGTGGGAGTTGTGGTAGGAACATACTCAAGTTTCGGGATTGCTGCTCCCATCGTTGTGCTTTGGAACCGTCATCGTGGTCAGGGTGCTGCTATACGCGTCGGATCCGCAGCCGATAAACGCGTACCTGCGGCCGCAAGGAGGTAAGCAATGTTCGAAGATATGGTGGTATCGGGCGTCACGAGCAAGAAGACGAACACTCGCTGGACGGTCTTCGTCTCCACCGCGATCCAGGCTGTCATCCTGGGCATCCTCATTTTGATTCCGCTCATCTACACGGAAGCCTTGCCCAAAGCCATGCTCACCACATTCCTGGTCGCTCCGCCTCCGCCCCCGCCTCCCCCTCCGCCCCCGGCGGCCATTGTTCACGTCAAGCCCATCGTTCATTTGATTCAGCAGAATAAATTGATGGCTCCGACCGTCATCCCGAAGAAAGTCAATATCATCAAGGAAGAAGAAACTCCTCCCGACGTTGGCGTCGGCGGCGGCGTGGTGGGTGGCGTTGGCGGTTCGGCCGGCGGTGTTCTCGGCGGTATCATTGGGGGAGCGCCCGGTTCCAATTTGCCGCCTCCGCCCAAGGTCACTCCCAGCCGCATCAAGGTCGGCGGCAATGTCCAGTCCGCGTCTCTGATTCGCCAGGTTATGCCGGTCTATCCTCCGATCGCCCGAACGGCGCACATTTCCGGCACCGTCGTCCTTCACGCGATTATCGCCAAGGACGGTTCGATCGAGGAGCTCCAGTACGTTTCCGGTCCGCCTCTTTTGATGAGGGCCGCGATGGACGCCGTCCGCGAATGGCGCTACCGTCCCACCCTTCTCAATGGCGAGCCGGTCGAAGTCGACACCACGATTTCTGTTGTCTTTACTTTGGGCGATTAAGCACGTCACGGCCCGGCACCCGCTTGCGGGGTTCGAGCCGGTTGCAGGTTTTACCGCCGGCAGAATTCCGCTGCCGAGATTTTTGAAAAGTACCGAGGAGGAGCAAACTCTATGCTTGCGAACGTTTTGATCGGTTTCCTTTTGCAGCAGCAGCCGGAAGTCGGTTGGGATTTGGTCACTATGTGGCACAACATGGGCGTCCCCGCCAAACTAGTTGTGCTTCTTCTTTTCGTCATGTCTGCGTGGTCTGTCGGTATCATGATTGATCGCGCTCTCATGTACAGCGCCGCGCGGAAGCAGTCCCGCATTTTCGTCCAGCAGGTCGCCGGCGCCCTCAAGGACAACAAGCTCGACGAAGCCATCTCCATTGCCGAGCGCAACAAGAAGAGCCACATCGCCAAAGTCGTGGCCACCGGCCTGTCCGAGTTTCAGGCCGCTTCCTCCCAGGTCAGCGATGAGGAAGTTATCGAAGCCGCCAAACGCGGTCTCGAGCGCTCCGTCGCCATCGTACACGCCGAAATGAAGCGCGGCCTTTCCGGCCTCGCCACCATCGGCTCGACCGCTCCCTTCGTCGGCCTTTTCGGCACCGTCATGGGCATCATCAACGCCTTCAAGGGAATTTCCGCTTCCAAGGCCACCGGATTGTCCGCCGTCGCCGGCGGTATTGCCGAAGCCTTGGTCACCACCGCGCTCGGCTTGCTCGTTGCCGTTCCTGCCGTGTGGACTTTCAACTACTTCACCAACCGTGTCGAAGCCTTCGACGTCGAGATGGACAACTCCTCCATGGAGCTGATCAACTATTTCATCACCCGTCGCGGCGGAAAGAAGTAAGCCATGGCTTATAAACCGAAAGCACCGCCCGTGATGTCCGCCCCCAATGTGATTCCCATGGCGGACATCATGCTGGTGTTGCTGATCATCTTTATGGTGATCACGCCAATGCTCACCAAGGGCGTATCGGTGGACATGGCTCAGGCGGAGACCGCTCAGGATATGCAGAACGCCGACAAGGACGATGCCGTCATCATCGCCATCACTCACGACGGCACTCTCTATCTCGGCAGCAAGAAGATTGAACTCAACCAAATCACCGACGCCGTCAAGGATCTCATCGCCAACCGTCTCGACAAGACCGTCTATGTCCGTTCCGACGCTCGCGCCAAGTACGGCGATGTCGTGAAGGCCGTTGACGAAATTCGTTCCGCCGGCGTTGATAACATTGGTCTGCTCACCCAGAAAATCGAGCCCAAGAAGATTCCGGGTGCCGCGGCTGTCGCTCCTCCTCCGCCCGGCGGCTCGGACTGATTTCCGAAAGCTCGATAAAGGAGTTTTTCCATGGGAATGGCAGTTGGTACCGGAAAAGGGAGCATGTCCGAGCCGAACATCGTTCCGCTCATTGACGTGCTCCTCGTGCTGATCATCATCTTTATGGTCATCACACCCACCACTCCGAAGGGGTTGGACGCTCTCATTCCGCAGCCCACGCCCCCGAACCAGAAAGAGAATCAGGACCTGCTCAACAAAACCATCGTCGTTCAGGTCACCAACGGCGATAAAGTCCTGATCAATCAGGATCCCTCGTCCTGGGATCAGCTCGGTCCTTCTCTCGAAAAAATCTTCGCCGACCGCGCTGAAAAGGTCGCTTTCGTCAAGGGTGATGACAACGTCGAATTTGCCGAGGTCGCTCGCGCTATTGATATCATGCGCGCTTCCGGCATCGAGCATGTCGGCCTCATCACCGCTAAGATCGAAGCCGGTCAGTAGTTCGCTGTTTGGGTTCCTATTCATTCGCCGGCCGCGGATTTTTTCCCGGCCCGCGCACCCGTGGTCAAGGAGAGGCAGGGATGCAGCGCAATATCCACATGCGTCTTTTTCTGTTGGTTGTCCTCGCCGCCGTCGTTGGCTCCAGCGGCTGCAACAAGCTCCGCGCTCGCGACAAGCTCAACAAGGGTGTCCAGGCCTTCAAGGGCGCACAGTTTGACGTCGCCATTGAGGATTTCAAGCAGGCCAAGGAGCTTGACCCCAAGCTCATGAACGCCCGCCTGTATCTCGCCACCGCCTACGCCAGCCAATATATTCCGGGAGCTCCCTCCCAGGAAAATATCAACATGGGCGACCAGGCGATCCAGGAATATAAGAACGTCTTGTCGGTCGATCCCGACAATCTTTCCGCCATCGATGGTTTGGGTTCCCTCTACTTCAACATGGGCGGCACGCCTTTCAACGAGCAGATGCTCGATGAATCCAAGGGCTATCACGAAAAGCACATCGAGCTCAAACCCGATGATTCCGCTCCCTACTACTGGATTGGCGTCATCGATTGGACTCTCGCTTTCCGCGGCAACAGGGAACTCCGCGCCGATTTCAACAAGGACGCCAGAAAGCCGGTCAAAGACACCGACCCCCTTCCCGCTTCCTTGGTCCCTCAATTCCAGCAGAAATACGGCACCGTCGTTGACGAAGGCATCACCAATCTGAAGAAAGCCATCGAGCTCCGTCCCGATTATGACGACGCCATGGCTTACCTCAACCTTCTCTATCGCCAGAAGGCCGACATGGAAACCTCCGTCGACGCTCGCAACGCCGATCTCCAAATGGCCGACGATCTCGTCGAGAAGGTAAAGGCCATCAAGCAGAAGAAGATGGAGGGTGGCGGCGGCGCCCCCGCATCCTGATCCCTTTCGTTTGTCCGGCTGCCTTTCACGCGGCGGAGCTTCCGGGCTCCGCCGTTTTTCTTTTCACCTCTCCCATGCTCCTTTCTTGATTCCTCTTCCTCCGTTCTCCATGTAACCCTTCTCGTTCCCGGGAATCTTACAAACTGTGCGGCCTGGGCCGGGATGTTCTGGCCGCCCGCGATTTGTTCGGCCAAAGGAGAATCGAATGGCGAACGTTAAGCTTGTCGTGATGTATCCCCGTCCCAAGGACCTCGAAGCGTTCGAGAAGATCTATCAAAACGAGCATGTCCCTCTCGCCGTCGCTAAACTGGATGGCAAGACCAAGATGGTCGCCACGAAAGTACTTGCTTCGCCGCAAGGCACGCCCCCTTTCTATCGCATCGCCGAAGTCCATTTCCGCACCATGTCCGATTTGCAGGCCTGCGCCGCATCCGACAACGGCAAGCAGGTTCTCGCTCATGCCGTTTCCATCTCTTCCGGCGGGCCTCCCGTTTTTTTGGTCGCTGAAGAGGAAACGTTCACCTTCGCGCAGACTGCCGGACAATAGTCCTTCGCTTCTTACCTTCTGCCGCGGCGGAGCTTCCCGGCCCCGCCGGCCGTCTTTCATGTTGCATGTGCAACGCTTTTATGTTGTACTTGCAACATGGAGGCCGTTATGCCGCTAGCCCTCGAAGCGATCCGCCGCAGGCGATCCGTCAAAGTTTTCGAACCCGTGCAGATTCCCGAATCCGCCCGCCGGGAAATCCTCGACGCTGCCTGCCTCGCCCCCTCGAGCTTCAATATCCAGCCCTACCGTTTCTTCTGGATTGAATCCCCCCCAAAACGCGAAATCGCCGCCAAACTCTGCTTTGGTCAGCCTCCCGCCGCCACCGCGTCCGCCCTCGTCGTCGCTGTCGCCGACATCGGCTCCTGGAAATCCACCGCCGCGGGTCACGTCGCTTGGATGCGCACCGCGGGCTTCTCCGCCGAAACCATCGCCGACTCCGAGAAAAAGGCCCGCCTCGTCAAATGGTTTTTCATCCAGGGTTGGTTCAACGTCGTCGGCGCGATCAAGTGGGCCATCCTTCGCCTCGTTCACACCTGGAAAATCATCGGTGTCGCCCCTTATACCCGCCAGGGCCTCTTCAAGTGGGCCGTCAAAAGCGCCTCGCTCGCCTGCCAGAACCTCATGATCGCCGCCGAGGAGCTCGGCTTCAACACCTGCCCCATGGAAGGATTCGACGCCCATCGCCTCGCGAAATTTCTCGGCCTTTCCTCCCGCCATCACGAAATCTTCATGGTCATCGCTATTGGCAAAAAATCTTCCGGCCATGCCGACCGTCCCCAGTGGCGCCGCCCCATCGAATCCACGGTGACGTTCCTGTGATCGCCCCCGACCGCAGCCTCATCCCTAGCGAAATCTTCCAGGATTCGGTCCTCGTCCATCTCGCCGCCGCCTATTTTGAGGTCAGCAAGCGCCTCGAGCGCCGCACCCGCTGCTCCGAAACCCGCGGTTTCATCTTGTCCACTCTCCGCGGTGGCGCCGTCCTCAATCAAAACCAGATTGCTGTCCTCCTCAGCTTCGACCGCACCGTCGTTCACCGCGCAATCAAAACTCTCGTTCGTGATGGCTTGGTTTCGGAAAAAAGGGCCGCCTCCGGCCGCGCCCATTTCGTCCGGCTTACTCCCAAAGGCCGCAAATATCGCGAATTCCTGATCCGCGAACGCCGCGCCGCCGATTCCGCTCTTCGCGCAAAAATCCCCCCCGCCGACCGCGCCACGCTGCTCCGTCTCTTGAAACTCATCGCCGAATGCGAATTCTGAAAGTCCCCTTGGGCCTGTTTGCCTCCCCGTGCGCGGATTCGGTCCCCCGGGACGCGGAAATTATCCCCCACTTGTGTAATCATGGTATGAGCTTGTTGTTCCCTTCGACCAGTCTCGATCAGGAGCTGCTGCTGCTGTCTCTGAATGTCGTTCGCACCCCTCCGGGCCTTCCGGTGCCTTTGCAACCGTTGGCTCGGGTGTCGCGTCCAAGATTCGAGACGCAGGTGAGCCCCGCCGCATGAAACGCGAAATCGAACTCGACGCCGTCCGCGGCTTTATGCTCGCCTGGATGACCCTCGTCCACCTTCCCACGGCCATAACGCCCTGGGTCAACCAGCCCTTCGGCTACATTTCCGCCTCCGAAGGATTCATCTTCCTGTCTGCCTTGTTTACCGGCCAGATCTACGTCCGCGTCCTCCGTCGCGCCGGCCCGGGAAAAATGAGCGCTAAGCTTCTCCTGCGCACTCTCCGCCTCTACGGCTACCATGTCCTCCTGATCTTGTTCGTCTTTCTCGGCGTCGCCGGCTATGCCGTCAGCACCCACAGCCGCAACTTGTTGAACCTTCTCGATTATTACTTTGCCGCCGGCCCCGCCCACGCTTTTCTCAACGCCCTCCTCCTCGTCTACCGCCCTCCGCTTCTCGACATCATTCCCCTCTACATCATCTTCCTGTTTCTTTCGCCCTGGATCATCATCGCCGCCAGCCGCATCGGCTGGAAATTCTTCCTTTCCGGCAGCTTCATCCTCTGGTTCGCAGCCCAGTTGGGACTCCGCCAGGCCTCTTATGCCTTTCTTGCCCAGCACTTCGGCCTTCGCATTCCGCTGAACGAAATGGGAGCGTTTAATTTGTGGGCTTGGCAGCTGGTCTGGATTCTCGGAATGTGGTGCGGGGTGCGTTGGGCCAACAACGATCTCCCGGTCCAGAAATGGGCTCGGCGAGCTTGGGTGCCCGCCGCGATCATCGCCGCCGCCCTCTTGGTGATTCGCTATGCGCAGTTGTACGGGCTCGATCTCGGCCGCACCGCTCCCCTATTCGACAAATGGAATCTCGGCGCCGTCCGCCTCTTCGATTTCTCCGCTTTAGCCGTGCTTCTCATCCGCTTCCGCTCCTTTGTAAAGCCTCTCGCGATCCGGCCCTTGGCGCTCCTCGGCCAGTCCTCCCTTCAGGTTTTTTGCACCCACTTCCTCTTCTGCTTCATCGGCATCGCCATGATGGGCAATGCGGACCGCATTTTCGGCTGGCCCCAGGCCGCTCTGGTCGTCGTCACATTCGCCGCGCTTTTGTTGGTCGCAAAACTTCGCGCCAGGCCGGAGCTGTTTGCGCATGCTGCCGCCGCCCGTGAGCCGCTCGATCTTCAGCCGCCTTCCCTCCAGGCCCCTTCCATCGAGGCTCCTTCCCAGGCCCCTTCCGTCCGCGAACCGCTCCCCGCTGTCCCTTCGCCCGTCCAGGGAAATGACACCGAATTTACCCAAGCTACCTGACTCTTGATTTGTCGCTTCCGCCGGTCCCTTCGTTTTGCTACCTCTTGGGCTTCGCTCAACGCCCGCCTCGTTTCAATCTCATAAGTGCCCAAGCGCAATCTCGTTTGACCTGAATGCTATAATCTCGGCCGGGAAGGAAAATCTTCATGCTCTTGCTGCGGAAATCTTCAAAAGCCTTCCAAAACCGCTTCAGCTTCCGGAACGAAATTTTACTTTCCTTCGGCAGCGGCCGCCGATCGCTTGCCCCTTCTCGCCCCTTCTCTCCTCGCACCGGTTTCGGCTACCTCTCCGTTTTCCTTTTCGCTCTTCTCGTCTCAGTTCTGGCGATCTCGCTCGCCTCAATCCTCGCCCTCGCCCGTTTTCGTGCTCCCGTCTCCCAATCGAGCCGTGCACAGACCGCGGGCGATCCTTGGACTCCCGCCCAGACCGTGCAGCCCCAGGAACTCGTCAAAGAGCTCGCCGGCGCTCACAGGCCCGTCGTCGTATGTGTCGGATTTCATCCTCTCTTCGATGGCGCCCACGTTCCCGGCGCGGTATTTCACGGCTCGGCTTCCACTTCCGAGGGCCTCGACGATTTGAAGCGCTGGGCCCAGAGCCTCCCCCGTGGCGTCAATCTGGTTGCCTATTGCGGCTGCTGCCCCATGGCTCACTGTCCCAACATTCGTCCCGCCTTTGTGGCTCTCCGGTCCATGGGATTCACGCGCCTTCGCGTGCTCGTGCTGCCCGACGATTTCGCCACGGACTGGGTCGACCGCGGCTATCCCATCGAAAAGGGCAAATAGCCCCGCTCCTCCCCAGCCGCCGGCTCTCTCTTTTTTCCGAATGTCCGATTTCCCAAACGGTAATTCTGGAATATCATGGGTCGCCCGAATCGCACTCGCCTTGCCCTGCCCGGCGAGTCCACCCCACTGAGCGAACGCTGCGGGTTTCTCTTTGTGAGCGCTGTGAAAGCGCCGCGGGACGGCCGTTTGCTTAACTCAAATGAGGAGTCAACATGAGACGTTCAGTCATCTGTCTGCTTTTTGCCATGGCTCTTTGCGCCTCCGGCGCCGCCGCAGACCAAGTGACCCTGAAAAATGGCGATCGCTTGACCGGCAAGATCCTAAAATCCGATGGCAAAGTTCTGCTGGTCAAATCCGATTTGGCCGGTGACGTCAATATCCAGTGGGCAGCCGTCACCTCGATCCAGTCATCCCAGCCGCTCTACCTCATCCTGAAGGATGGCCAGACCATAGCCGGAACCGTCGCCACTTCAGACGGAAAATACGTCGTCACCACAAAAGATGCTGGCGTCGTCGACGCCAATATCCAGGATGTCGGAATCATCCGCAATCAGGACGAGCAGTTGGCGTATGAGGCCGAAATCGACCGCCTCCGCAATCCCAGGCTGACGGATTTCTGGAGCGGCCATCTCGATACCGCGCTCAGCTTGGCCAGCGGCAACGTGGACAGCCTCAGCTTTGTCCTGGCCGGCCAAGCGATTCGTAAGTCGCCTCGGGACACCATCACCGTCGACGTCAACTCGATTTTCTCGAACAGCAACGTCACCGGTCCCACCTTGACCACCGCCAATTCCATCAACGGCGGCATTCGCATGGATCTCAACGTCACCGACAGGCTCTTCATTTACGGCTTCACGAATTTCCAGCATGACGAGTTCCAGCAGCTCGACCTCCGCAACACTCTCGGCGGCGGCTTCGGCGACCACGTCATCAAAACCAAGTCGACTCAATTCGACGTCTACGGCGGCGGCTCCTACGATCAGGCCTATTACTCCACTCCTCTCACCCAGAAAACAGGCGAAGGCATGATCGGCGAGACCTTCTCGAAAGCGTTCGGTCCGAAGTCGAAATTCACCGAGCAGCTCGATTTCTTCCCCAACGTCTCCGAACTCGGCGAATACCGCTTCAATTTCACCGCCGGCGACACCACGAAAATCAACAACTGGCTGAACTGGCAGGTCACCTTCAGCGACCTCTACACCAGCTTTCCCCCGCCCGGCATCAAGGGAAGCAATATTCTGCTCAGCACGGGCATTCGTTTCAGCTTCGGAAAGAGCGGATCCTGATTAGGGGGAGTTGCGGACGGCGTGTGATTACTTTCGGTCGCGGAGGTGCAGTTCGATCAGCCCGCCGTACTCCCTCGCCGATGTGTCGCGATGCGACCACTTTCCGGGGCTGAAACTGTAAGCCTTGTTCCAGAGAATCAGGGCGAGCAGATTTTCGGCGAACTCCTCCCCCCAGGAGTGCTCCACATCGAGCGCAATCGCATAAGCCGAATATTGCTCAATCGTCTAAGGTGTTCGTCCCGGCTGATTTTCATGGTTCAAACGGCCGGAATCGACGCGCGAGAGGAACTCCCTGAAACTGTTGAGCTCCGCGATCACTCTCCTCCCCTTGAACGTTGGGGCTTCGAGGAGATGACGAAACGCAACATCTACCAGCAGGACTGCCGTAAGCAATATTGCGAATTCCCCGGAAGTCAGAGATGCGAGGAACATCATCCCCATCCCCGCCGTGGCGGTAAGAAAAATCGGAGTGGTGTCATTCACTGTGAATGGCCGCGTCGGACGATCGACTCCCGGAAGCCAGGAAATCAATTTGTCAACTGTGACCGGCCAAACGCGAAGCGCGGCAACGAAACAAAATCCGCCCAGCAAAATCCATATAATCACGTAGACGCCGGCCATCAAGCCTGGCGAATTTTCCCTGTGGGGAATTGACAGCAGCGCCATCAATAATGCTTCCGTCGAATATCCTGCGCCGAAGAGCCAAAACCAAAGGTGCGTGGAGAGCAGGGAAGCCGCATTCGAATTTTCAAGGGCCCCTTGGAAATCAGAAAAGGCTTTGCAGATTCCGTCCGAATTCACGGTGTTGAAGGAGTAGCTCGTCAGGCTGGATGGAAAGAACGACGCAAGTACAGTGGCCTCTTCCGGCGTGACCGAAGCGTCGGGCTCCCGCATCTTCTCCAGCAGGCAGTCATCGCCCGATTCGTGAATCTTTATAATTTTCTTCGCGGCGAGCGAAACGATGGCCGCCGCAAATGCTCTTTCTGCCCGCCCGTTTTCTACGAGATAGGCTGCCGCTGCGGGAGAAATTCCGTCCGGCGGATCGTAACGCGTGACCCCGACCGTTCGGCCAGGACTCCGGTGCAAAACAAGGGTGACCGCAATGAAATACAGGAGAACGATCGCCAGAACAATCCAAGGCGCCAGATCTTGCCCGGTGAACGCCTCAAAGCCCGGCAGCGTCCTGCTTGCTTCGAACATGGGCACCAAATCCGTTCATTGCTGCGGTTGGCTCTTTCCACGGCCGCGAACGGTATGGGCTTGATTTTAATGCAAAACTACGTAACTGAATCGAAATTAAACCGCGTGAGTTAAAGCGGCAACGAAGGCTCGAGTTCGCGCGGCAGCGAAAGAAAAACTCTCGGCCGATCCCTTGGGATTTTCGCTAATTGCGTGACGCCAATGTTTTGTCCTTCACCTGGATCGCGTAGCCCAGATGCAGGACGTTCTGCATCCATGCCTCGGCCAGCTCCTTGCCCATCACGGACCTCGCCGATTCCCGGAAAAGGTTCAACCACTTGCTGAGCATCTCCACATCCTGCCCGGCCCGTCCTTGCTTCAGTGCGATTTCCAGGTTGAACTCGCCGATGGGGTCGCCTCCCAGGGCTACCCACCAGAAGTATGTCATCCGCGCTTTGTGGTCTCCCCAATCCGCATTCGCGTCAAATGGTTCCTCGACGTCTGGATTGGCGCGCACCTGGTCGCAGAATTGGTCCACGGCCATTGCAATCCGGCAAAGCCCGATCTGATAAGCCAAATTCGCGTTTCGTTGAACTTCGTACATACGCAATCTCCTCTTCGTTATGGCGGTCGCGTATGGATTTGCAAGAAGCGGGCCAAATAATAACTTACCCATTTTGTGTCTATTACGAGGATTCACCGGATCATTACAGCCGCAGTTTTCACGAAACTTCGTGAATTCCCGAGGGGCTCGACGATCCCGATTTCTTGGCGTGCGCCTCGAAGCCCCGCAAGCTCTCAACGGTTGTGTTTTTCGCTCTCCTCGCCGACGCCACCGCCTGTGCCAAGACTCCTCTCGTCGTGTTCACCGCTTCCAAGATGTCATGAATTGCAACGCGAATACCAGCCACTGAACTTAAATGGGCTACCGTTTCCTATTCGGGAATTGTGAGCTGGTCGATTGGCTCCCATCTCTTTTACTTTCTGTAGATTTCGTTTGGCAGCAAACCTGCCAATTCGCCCACCCGCGCGGCAAGGACTCTGTCCCTGCCCAACCCTGCCCCGTCAGGTGGCTAAATATGAAACATTCTTCCGCAACGAACGCATTTTTCTACGGCAGTCTCATTCGTTGGGCAGTCGTCCTTTTGATCGCTATGTCACTTTCCGGCGCGGCGCTGGCCAGCGGTGCATCCAACCCTGTGCCTTTCGTGGACATTTTGAGTCCCGCGCGAGTCACGCCTGGCGGTGCCTCGTTTACGCTCACGGTGCACGGCGCAAATTTCATCTCAAGCTCGGTGGTTTACTTCGGCAATACTTCGCTGACCACGACTTTTGTCAATCGCGGCAAATTGACGGCTAGCGTCCCCGCTAATCTGATCGCGAGCATCGGCACGGGCTGGATCACGGTAGTGAATCCCACGCCCGGCGGCGGCAAATCGAACAACGCCTACCTGCAAGTCAGCAATTCCGGGGGAACGTTCAATCCGACCGTCTTTTCCTACTCTGGCGGGATTGTGAATTGTGACCAGGCCTACTTCTACGGCATCACGCAGGGCGATTTGCGCGGCGACGGAAAACTCGACCTCATCGGCGTCGACTACTACGGATATCTTTGGGTCTTTTTGGGCAATGGCGACGGAACTTTCCAGGATCCGGTCTCCTATCAGGACTTTTATGGGGCGTACGGCGCAGCCGTCGGTGATGTGGATGGCGACGGAAAGCCCGACATTGTGGTCGCCGAGGCCGATCAGGACTACGCCTTCACTTTCCACAAAGGGAATGGCGACGGAACTTTTGGAAGCGGAACCCAGTTTGGTCCGACCGCCACCGTTTACGAATTGCAGCTTGCCGACATGAACGGCGACGGAAAGCTCGACGTCGTCGCGTCGTCCGTCAACGGCAACATTTATTACGTCCAGGGCAACGGCGACAGCACGTTTCAAAACGAAGTGGTTCTCGCCACGGCCGCGAGCTCTCCACTGACAGTCGCTGTCGGCGATTTCGACGGCGACGGAATTCTCGACATCATGTACAGCGATACCTCCGGCAGCAACGTCTATCTTTTGAAGGGAAACGGCAACGGCACATTTCAGCCGGCGGTAATGTACGCGGGCCAATCGGCGGTATATTCCGCGGCCACGGGTGACTTCAACGAAGATGGCTTTCTCGACTTCGTCGGCAGCGCAAGCGACGGCACAAACAGCACTCTCCTCCTCAACGATGCTGGTAACGGTTTCTCTGCCTCTACGGCGGTGGACGCGGGCGCTTCCTTGCAGGATATAGCGGTCGCCGACTTGAACGGCGACGGCCACGCCGACTTGATCGGAGCGGGAGGCGGCGGTCTGACCGTGACCTTTGGCAAAGGCGACGGCACCTTTCAAAACAAGACTGCGTACAATTCCTCCGCCTACTATGGAGAATCAATCCTGGTGGGAAACTACGTCGCGGGCGGGGGCTTGGGCGTCGCCGCTCCGAATTACGATACCGGCGGTTTCGATCTACTCCTGCCCACGGTCAGCATTTCGCCTTCGCCGCTCGACTTCGGCGACGTGGCCGTCAATTCCGCCGCCCCAGCGATGGTTCTCACCGTCACCAACAACACTCCTACCTCCGTTTCCATTACGGGCGTTTCCATCACCGGCGCCAACAGCGGCGATTTCACGAATACGAGCACGACCTGCGGTACCACTCTGGCCGCGGCCGCCTCGTGCACGGCTTCCATCACCTTCACTCCGGGCGCCGCCGGGGCGCGCACGGCAACTTTCACGATCAGTGATTCGGCTGCGGGTGGCATGCAAACGGCCCAGCTCACAGGGACGGGCGAAGTGGCTTCGGCGGTCATGCTTACTCCCGCCTCGCTCAGCTTCTCGGCCGTTCTTTTGAATACGGCTTCCCCCGTTCAAATGGTCACGCTGAAAAACACCGGCGACGCCGTCCTCAACATTTCCTCGATTGCAATCACCGGCGCGAACGCCGGCGATTTCGGCAAGACCACCACCTGCGGCGCAACCGTTGCCATCAGCGCGACCTGCACGATTAGCGTCACCTTCACGCCTTCGGCGACGGGCGCCCGGTCGGCCGCAGTTACGATCACCGACGACGCGCTCGACAGCCCGGAAAGCCTCGCACTTTCCGGCACCGGAGTCACTGACGTTGCCCAGCTTTCCGCCGCGTCGCTCACCTTCTCGGCGCAATCCGTTGACTCGGCCAGCGCGGCTCAGACCATCATGCTGAGCAATGTCGGCGGTGCGTCGCTCTCGATTACATCCATCGCCGTCACGGGAACGAACAGCGGAGATTTCGGGCAAACGAACAACTGCGGCAGCTCGCTCGCGAGCGCCGCCTCCTGCTCCATTCACGTCACGTTCACCCCCACGGCCGCCGGGTCTCGCTCGGCGACCCTCACCGTCGCCACCAGCAGCCCCTCGAGCCCCGAGACCGCATCGCTTTCCGGCACGGGGCAGGACTTCACCTTCAGCGTTTCCTCGCCGCAGACCGTCACGCCGGGAGCGAGCGCTCAATTTACGATGACGGTCACCCCCGAGGGCAATTTCGCCCAGCTGATCACTTTCACCTGCACGAACTCCATCCTGCACTCGACCTGTCAGGTCGTGCCCTCTTCTTTCACGCCGGCAAATGCGAACCCCGCGACCGTCATGCTCACCGTGACGACAACCGGTCCCGCATCCTCCCGCGTGGTCCCCCCGCTCCATCGAGGAAATCCGCGCCTCTATCTCTTCGGGCTCTTGACCCTAACATTTTTGTCTTTCCTCGCATGGCTGGCGGGGCGGAGAACCATCTCGAGGCGGCATCGCTTCGCTTATCTCTCGCTTCTCGCGCTCGCCTCCCTGGGTCTGGCCGCGGCAATTGCGGGGTGCGGCTCCACGAGTTCTCGCTACACCCCCGCAGGTTCCTATACCGTGACCGTCACAGCCACTTCCGGCGGCATCAGCCACTCCGTGAGCGCGATGGTTACGGTGCAGTAGAGAAGGCGATTCCCGATCGGTCGTGGCAGCCCGGAGTTCAGAGAGAAAGCGTCTGCCTGTGCTCTTCGAGCTTCGCCGCGGCGGCCATCGTTGCGCGCATGCCAAGCTATCTCGGATTTTCAAGTGTAGGATGGCCTGCCGAGCCGCAGCCCAGTAGTTGGGCGAAGGCTGGCGGGCCCTGGTTGACGATCTTAGAACTCTTCCCTTATGCGATCTCAGCGAAGGGAGGGATTCAGACTTCAACTCAGGAGTAGGCGATGCCGAGCTCTTTCCCCAGCATCGCCAAACGGGGATCAGCCGTCCACAGTTTCAGGCGCCCCACAAGCGCGGACGCTAGTAGGTGGGCATCAATCCAGCCAACCCCACGGCCGTGCAGCCGGCGCTCGCGCACAAACACAACCACTTCGCCGTGGGTCACCACGGGCGCCTGATGCATTTGCTCGTAGTTGGCCAGCAACTGTTTCCGCCCGCCCTTATCCCCGATGAGGAGTTCTCCATAGACGAGGTCGTGGGCGCTCACCTCGTCCCGGCTCAAAAGGCGGTCCAGTTCAGCCGCATACGGCGCCCGGTTCGCCAGGAACCGGATCCAAACGGAAGTGTCGACCAGGACAATCATGTGGTGGAGCGCGCGGTTGACGCAACACGCTCGCGCCGGCGGGGCACATCTCGAGCCCCTGGCTCTGTCCCCCGCAGGGCACGAAGTCGTTGATAGGCCGCTTGACGGATTAGGGCCTCAAGACCGAGCCTGACTGTCTCAGTATCCGTCCTCGCCCTCGAGGCTGACCTCGCGTCCCGCAACAAATCGTCGTCGATGTGCAATGTTTTTTTCATACATACAATTTTACCATATTTGTATGGTAGAAAAAACCCTACTCTAACTTGCGAGGGGGTATGGCAAGTCGCAGCTCAGGCCCGCAACCCAACGACATTCCCGCTCTCTTTATGACGGGCGGCTCTGCGGAATGACGAATGCACCTGGGATTCGGCGGTCCAGTGTGGCCATGACGGCCTCGTTCGCACGGGCCAGCCCCGCCAGGTGCCCGTCGGTCGTTTGTTTTGGAGTTCGCACCCACTTGGGCAGATGGGAGATGTCGCGATCATCGGAAATGAAGATCCAGCGCATTCCGCCGCTAGCCTTCACCTTGAGCAGGAGCTCGCGCGCCTGCGTCACCGACGAGCCGTACTGTTGGGCCTGTCCCAGCACACGCACAAAGCCCAATTCGGTGATCGAACACGTCGCGAATTCCGGTACGCCGTCTGCGCTCAGCCGCTTCACCCAGCTGGCAACCCGCGCATGAAACTCATGCTCCAATACGACGAGCGCAAGCAGAGAATTCACGTCTAGCAGGTACCTCATGGAAAATCAGCGAGGATTTCGCGTACCTCTGCGCTCGTTAGTTTGGGAGACTTGGGACCCGCGGTTAAAGTCGGCAGTCCAGTGACCGAATCCCGGATAATACGCGCCTTTCGCGGGCGACCTTTACGCGGAGTCAGGACAATTTGCTTGCCTTCAACCTTGGCCTCCAGCGAATCTCCCGGTTGCAGGCCGAGTTTGCGCCGGATCCGGCTGGGGACGACGACTTGGCCCTTCGTTGAAACGGTTGTATGCATGGTAAGACTATCTTACTAGATTTGGACCTTGCGGGGAAGGCTGGTGAGCCCTGGTTTGCGGTCTCAGAACTCTTCCGCTGGCTCAGATCCCGTGAGTGATTCCGCACATTGGAGACTAGCTGACTCGTCCACTCGTCACGACTGGCTGCATCGCTCCTACGCTTCCGGTAATTTAATGAATTGGCTCGGCGGCGACTTGTCAGCTGCGAACACCGCCTTGTTCGCCTTGGACAGATGCGGCGGTTATAAAGTAGTTTTTCTGCCGGTTCCACCAAAATCCCCAGTAAACAGCGACGATGGCGCCACCAATGACAATAGCAGCAGACGCGACTATAGGACTATCTTCAGGGGGTATTTTCCGCGACGAGGACAGCCCGGTAAACAGCCACGAAAGATAGGCGGCGACGAGGTAGCACCAACCCAGTCTCCAAACCACTAGAGTTCTCTTCCGGAGTCCGTAGAGAGCAGATGCGAGAAGGAGCGTGCTGACCAAAGACTCAGCCATGACCCAGGGCTTGGAATACGCTCCACCATGCGGCACATGAAACGCACTGGCAGCGACAATGAAATCGACTGCAGACCATGCACAAAAGAAAGCAAGGAAGATCTTTAGGAGCCGCATTTCAAATACCTGCGCTTTTTTTCTGATCCGCTGATTCTTCTGCAATTTTACGATGTTCGCGCCAAGCTCATCGCAAAAGCAGTAACGAATATGTCCATATTATTACCAGTAACCTTCAGTACTACGGTGAGCCGACCAGAAGTAGTTCAGTGCGGCAGAACGCAGAAACGCAGGCAGTGTTCAGGTCGAAAGGCATGCCTCCCGTTCTCCGGCTCGCCGAGAATGGTGAACACAGGAACACACGCAATGTTCACCGCTAAAGATAGGTGTCCCGTTCACATAGGCGCCGCCCCAAGGCTTGGTCGCTGAACACACTCCCAGAAAATAGCTCTGCAAGAAGTCGCGGGCGAAAACCCGATTGGGGTCCGCCTACACCTTTCGAGCTTCTGCGCGACTAGCCGCGCCGCAGCCCAGCACTTGGGCGAAGGCTAGCGGGCCTGGTTGACGGTCTTAGAACTCTTCCCAGGACCCAGGACCATCGCTCCACGAGCGACCAAGCGAACCTAGCGGGGACCCGATGACACCAGCGCTGGCATAATAGCGGCGGTCCACAGAGGTGGCACGGAGGTGCTGCATGAAAGCTCGCGCTGCGCTCCTAGCCTTTGCAATCCTAGCTCCGGCACTGTTGGGTGGATGCGCGGGCGCAATCCGGTCAGTTAGCGGCTTCTATACGAAGAATGACGTCACCTATGATCCCGGCTTGATTGGGCGCTGGAAGCCTGTTCGTCCCAAGCCGCAGAAGTTGAAGGGCAATGAACTTCAGCTGGAGATTCCAGTCACCGAAGAACCGATGTGGGGGGGATCGGAAGCCGATTTCGAACCGGCTGCGGGACAGCCGTCCTCATCAGAATCTGCTGGCGACGGCTACAATGTTTCCCTTCGTGTCCCCTCGTCGAGTCATCTGACGATTGAGTTCAAGGTCCACTTATTTCACCTGGGAGATTCACAGTTTCTCGACGAAGAGCTCGACACCGTACGCTCTAAAGGGGAAGGACTTAACATTCAGTTTTTCGCGATCCCCACACACCTGTTAGAGAAGGTTGAGCGGCGTGGCAATACCCTCTATCTCTACCCTCTCAGCTACGACTGGTTCCGTAGAGGTTTCGCGGACAACACACTAAGTTTCCCCCACTCGAAGGATGATAACGGGGCCCTCTTTCTTGTGGCGGATACTGCATCTCTCCAAGAGTTTGTCGTGAAACATGCGGACGACCGGGATGTATTCGGCCCCGAGGCCAGGCTTGAGCGTAAGAAGAGCTTTTGGTAGGCCCTATCTTGGGTGTACCTGCGTTGGGTCTCGTTTTTGCCAGAACGCTACTACACACGGAGTGTCCTGGTGGAAACATGCTGTTCGCGTTCTGCAGCACGCCGAGAATGGTGAACACAGGAACACACGCAGTTTTCACCTCTGAAGTTTGGCGCTCCGGTCACATAAGCGCCGCCCCACAGCTCCGTCGAGGAATAGGTTGCGGCAATTCGCTCTGCAAAAAGGCCGCGGACTAACGCTGGTGGGCCTTGGTTGACGATCTTAGAACCCTTGAAGACTCGACTTTGACGTCCGGAGAGGCTGGCAGAACACCAGATGACAGAGTAGCTCCCTAGACCACTTCCACGTCGGCGGAGTGGCCCGAAGCGGAAGCAATCTTGCCGTCGCAGGTCAGCAGAGGCGCATCGAGCGCCTCTGCAAGCGCGACATATACCGCATCATAGGCAGTTAGGGTTGCACGCAGTTCCCAAACGCGCGGAATCAGGAAGTCATGAGGATAGCGACTGAGCGGGAGGTCGGCGAGATCATCGAGTGCTTCTTGCCCTCGCTGCGCGCCAATGATCTTCTCCCGCACGTAACGCCGGAGCACCTGGGCCACCTCGACATCGAGCAGATGAGGAGCGTGCAGGGATTCCGAGGAGGAAAAAAGACGCTTTTCTATTTTGATCCCGGCGGGGGACTGAAGAAGCCACTCAATGGCGGCGGACGCATCCAGGACGATCACCGCGAATCGCGCTCCCGGCGTACAGCTTCCGCTGCCGACACCGACGCCACAAGACGAGAGCGGCGGTGCAAGCGTTCCCGTAGTTCCGCGAGGGTAGGTCGCTCGGCGACGCGCCGAATCTCTGCCAGCAGGAAGTCCGAAAGAGACATCCCCGCTAGCGCTGCCTGCGCCTTCAGAGTGCGATGCAGGTTGTCGGGCACATTGCGAACTTGAATCATCTTCGTCATGCTCCGAGCATAAATGCATGTGCCGCACATGTCAAGCTTTGGGCGGGTCACAAGGTAAGAGCGGCAATCCGGCTACGTGAAAGGTGCTGGTGGGCCCTAGTTGACGATCTTAAAACTCTTCCGCCGGGTCAGATCACCGCAGGTATTCCGCACATTGGAGAGCTTTCGCTGCTCTGATTCTAACTAAGAGCATCGATCGGCGCTCACCGGCGGCGCTTATGCTTCCCGACTTATCGTGATTCGGTCCGCTCCTTCGAGGGTATAGGGCAAGGCGGGTTCTTAAAATGCTCGGGGAGGGTAAAGGGAGTAAAGTTGGAATAAACTAATCCAATGACGAGATTGCCCCACTTACTCCAACGCGGAATGAGCTCTTCGGGCTTGGTATTGGAAGAGAACCAAGGCCACTGATATGGCCACGTGATGAGGCCTAGCTGAAGCACGTAGCTACCCTTTGCCAATAAGCCGCTCCCTTTGGTAGCCACCGCAGCGTCGTTGGCGCCAATCACGCCTGATTGGATCGCGGTTTCAAAGCTCTCTCCAGGCGGCAAAATCACGAAGGCTTTAGGGGCGGGCTTTTCTCCAAACGGCGGAGCATTTGGCAGGGTGGCAACCGCGAAGTGAGGGTCAGGAGCATAAAGGAATTCATTCCTTTGCCCTGCTTCCACGTTTCGCGCCACTCGGATGATGGGAGCTTCGATTTTGCGTGCAAGAATCACAGGCTTAGAGGACGAGTTGGTGAACTCCAAACTGAGGTCCAAAAACGCGGTAAAGGCTTCGTCGTCCACGTGACAATAGCTCTGGTGAAGCACTCTCGCATGTACCGTGACCAGGTCCGCCGCCCGCCGATCCTGATATTGCTGCCCGCGTGCTCCATATGGAAGCCCTAGCACACTGATGGAAAGCAGTAACAAAGGTATTTTTCGCATTACCCTCACCACGGGACACAGACCGTCTGCCACACCGAATATAAAACAGGAAGCCCAACCACCGAGTTGCAATCACTTAGGTGCGTTTTTGCTTGGTTAACGACCGAACTACCTCGCGGCAGAACACTGAAACACCGGCAGTGTTCTGCTCGAAATGTGAGCCTCGCGTTCTGCGACGCGCCGCCACGGGTGAACACAGGAACACAAGCAGTGTTCACCGCTAAAGATAGGCGTTCCGTTCACCTGGGCCCGCCGCAACGCTCCGTCGAAGAATAGATTGAGGGAATTCGCTCTGGAAAAAGACCGCGGACTAAGACTGGTGGGCCCTAGTTGACGATCTTAGAACTCTTCCGCCAGGTCAGATGGTCGCAGGGATTCCGCACATTGGCGAGCTCTCGCCGCTTTGATCCCAGTGAAGACCGTCGGGCGCCCCTCGTCGACTGTGCCTAAGTGCCATTCCGGAACCCGGCTGCGGGAAAGCGGGTTTCTTACTACACCTCCACGTGAAACTGGCGATGCGTGCTTATCGCGGACCAAACGCCAACCAAAGGGGATAGCCCATCGCTGAGATGACAGAAGCGATGAGGAACGAAGCAAATATCACTCGCTTACGACTTCGCGGAAATAATCGAACATGCTCGTTCCAAGCATTGCGAATCGCTCGGTCACGATGGCGCAGTGTACGGAACCCGGTTGGTGCCATCCAGTAATTGCGAAGCAAATCCTGATCCTCCGGGCCCATCGCCGGAAGAATTTCGCGGATGATCAGGAAAATGGTCAGAAACGACAAAAGAAGAAAAGAAATGCTCGCTGCAAAGAACACGGATTCCATTAAAGCCAGTCTCCAGTAAGTGCCATGCCCGCAATGAAACCCGCCCAAAACAGCATCCAAAGCTGAATCAGGGCGAATGCAAGCGCGAACCATCGTAGCCCCTTCATTCGGTAGACCCAGAAAACGCCGAGTACCACCGACGCAATGAACAAGCCATTTTTGGTCCATAGCAACAACGCACTTGGCGTAGGGCGCGGCGACAACGACGGATCGATCCAGCCAACCTGGCCAACGGCGATGGTGATTGGAATGAAGAGTAAACTCAGGAAGACAAACCAATACTCCCGTCGCCATCTTTCACGGTCGAAGGGCCACCTGTGAATTAGCGCAACTGCGAGATTAGCGACCAGTGCGAGTGTGACTAGCAACATCGGCCAAGCGTACAGGCCCTCTAAGCTTTGCCGAAATAGCCACCAAAAACCCTTCCACTGAAACGGTGCGGAGGCTCCGATTGAGAGCTCGTGGATCACGTTTACACAGTATCTTGGAGGGCAGGTCGATTTTTGAGTTCTCGCGATCCGCGTTGCCTCATGGTAACGAGTGACTGGGTTCACCGTGGCAGAACACTGAAACACTGGCAGTGTTCTGCTCGAAAGATGCTCTTCGCGTTCTGCGATTCGCCGACAGGGGTGAACACAGGAACACACGCAGTGTTCACCCCTAAAGTTAGGCGTTCCGTTCACCTAGGCTTCGTCGCAAGGCTCCGGCGAAGAGCAGACTACGGCGATTAGCTCTGAAAAAAGACCGCGGACGAAAACCTCGATTTGGGCGGGAGCGACCCCGGTGTTTGTGCGGTTTTGCCGCCCAAACGTGCTCACCGGGTCGCTCCCGCCCAAATCGTCTCTTGAATGCGCCAGGTGTTTCGTCCGCTTTTCGGAAGGGAGAAAACGAAACCAAATATTTGTGAAATCGTGCGCGTATTTTTTCTTTGACAGATTTTCCCGACTTCTTGCCCATTAGTATAAATAGAGGGGCACTGCGCCAAACCATCCCTCCGATCTTCCTCAGAATTCCGGACAGCTATGTGCTCTGCTGCTGACACCACCGATTTGTTCGATCTCCAAGAAATGCAAGGGACCACAGGGGGGAAGCAACTGGCTCCCGATGATTTGCTCGCATTGCGAACGTTTTTTCTTCTGCTCGATGGGTGGGATCGAAATAGCAGGCTTGCGGCTTCCGTTGACACGCAGACGGAATCGGAGCAAGGTGAGCGGCACGCGCGATCAGCCAGCGCGCGCAAGCAGAGGGCCGCATGACACAAGCTGTCTTGTATGCAAGGGTGTCGAGCAAGGATCAGGAGCGCGAAGGCTTTTCCATCCCCGCGCAACTAAAATTTCTCCGGGAATACGCGCAAAGTCACGAGTTCAACGTCCTGCATGAGTTTGTGGATGTGGAGACGGCTAAGACGACGGGCCGAAAGCAATTCGACGAGATGGTACGGATCCTCAGTAATCACAAGACGTGCCGCGTTGTGTTGGTGGAGAAGACCGACAGACTGTATCGCAACTTCCGCGATTGCGTCACCCTCGAAGACCTCGACGTTGAAATCCACCTGCCGAAAGAAGGCCAGATCATCAGCAAAGACTCGAAATCACAGGCCAAGCTCGTTCACGGCATTCAGCTTGTCATCGCCCGAAACTACATCGAGAACTTGCGCGACGAAGTGCGCAAAGGGATGCGCGAGAAAGCAGCCCAGGGCATCTATCCGAGCCGGCCGCCGCTCGGCTACCGGAATAACAAATTACTGCGCACGATCGAAGTCGATCCGGACAACGCGCCGATCGCGCAGCGAATGTTCGAGCTATACGCGACAGGTTCTTACTCGCTTGCGACCTTGCGCCTGTTCCTCAAAGCTGAATACGGCAAGGTCATTTCGAAGTGGCACATCGAAAAACTGTTGAGGAATCCCTTCTATATCGGCACCTACGAGTGGGAAGGCAAAAGTTACGCAGGCACGCATCCTCCCCTTGTGAGCCCTGAAATATTCTCCCGCGTGCGCGACGTGCTGAGCGCCAAAGCGCGACCTCGCAAACAAATACACGAGTTCGCGTTCTCCGGCTTGCTCCGCTGTGCTTACGACAATTGCGCCGTCACCGCCGAATTCAAGAAGCAGAAGTACACCTATTACCGCTGCACGGGTTATCGCGGCAAATGCGATCTGCCGTACTTCCGCGAAGAAGTGATGGCCGAGCGTCTCGGCCAGGTGTTGCAAGCGATCCGAATCCCGGATGGCGTCTTGGCGCAGCTCGAAGAGTCCTTGCTCTCCGATAAAACCAACGAGGAAACGCTCAGGAAGCGCCAGGCCCAGCGAATCGAACAGCGGCTAGCCGTACTGCGCAAACGGCTCGAACAGGCTTACGTTGACCGCCTGGACGGAAAAATAGCCGAGGAGTTTTGGGAGGCAAAGTCCGCCGAATGGCAAGAGGAAGAACAAGGGCTTCTGGCGTCTTTGCGGGAGCTCGAACCGGCGGAAAATCTTGAGCGCGCGCTCGACCGCGTTCGCATTTTAGAACTCGCGAATAAGGCGCATTCTCTATACGTTACGCAGACTTCGCAGGAAAAGGCCAAATTGCTGAGAATGGTGCTATCGAACTGCGCCGTGGATGCGGTAAGTGTCTATCCCACTTACAGAAAGCCCCTCGACATGATCTTCGAACGGGCGAAAACAGGGGAATGGTGGGCCTGGGTAGACTTGAACTACCGACCTCACCCTTATCAGTTGTCTATGGTCCATCTGGCGATGGTTGTCAACCAATGCGTATCTTGCTCGATTATCTTTTGCTTGCGGTGCACGCTTGGAGGTAGCCATTGCCGATCAATCGCTATCAGTTTCAATCTTGGTGTGAACCAAATCGTGCACCAAATTATGTCCGCATTCTAGATTCAGAAAGGCTTGATGGTGGGCACAGATCTGGGCACACCTGCGTAGGGTTGTAGCAAGAGAAGTCGAGGTCTAACCGAAGGGCCAGGCAGTCCCGATCCTTTCCGCCAGCTGAGGTTTACAAACTTGAAGTGTTCCAGAAGATCGTAGGCAAACTCTTCGAATTCAGCGGGCCAGAAGTCATCAAACGTCAGGCTTGAACTTGAGAATCCGTTCATGAATTTTGGCTCTTCTATCTTCGGTCAGGCGTGGTGTCCGTCGATATAGAAATGGTCGCGCGGGTTCACGCGGAGTGTAATAGTCCCACCATTGAGTGGAGTTCCGTCAACTTCAACACTCGCTCTGGGGCTTCTCGGACGTTGCGACGCATTGGCTTCGGCGATGATAGTTTCCAGTTGGCACTTCAATGGACCCATTATGAACCGTTCCGAGTTGGCCGCAATGTTTCGATTAATTACTCTGACAGTATTTCGGTCGATAGAACGACTCTCTAGTGCCGGACCGTCTCCACCCACGCGCAGGCATAGGCGCCTCGTTAGAGGGAAATAGGTGACCGTTCCAGGTATTCCGACACCAATATCATTCACTCCCGAGGGCGGAGCTACCGTAACCGGACTATCGCAGATTATAAATCCTGAATCGACGCTCGCTTCGAGGATTTGCCATGGTAGCGGCTCAACGAACTGGCTGATGGTTTTGGCCTGCTCGACCATTGCTTCCAAAGACACACTCTTGTTCGCTTTAACAACTAACTGATTATCTTGCACTGCTTCGGTTAACGCTTTTGCGGGTACATTTATCTTCCCGCCTGTGTTGCGTTCGTAATCATCGATAGCGTGCTGCATTCTTTCCTCGTTGGCAGCTGTCATTCGCATTATTGCGTCGAGGGCTCGTTCGTGCAGATCAAGAATCATCATGGCCATCGCTGGCAAACGCGTGTATTGAAATCCAAGAAAATATGCAATCGCCGTGCGTTCCACCGCGCGATCATCGCGTAAACGTCTGATCGCAGTCGCGCCCATGTCATCGACAGGGCCCAGCACTTTTAGTTCGACTACCGGATTGTTAGCTCCATTCCGTTTTAAGCTGTATAAATCGGTCTCGACACAAACAGACCTAGGATTGAGTTCGTTGAATCGCTCGCGCCAGCGATCGTAAACCCAGAGTAAGCCATTTTCATTTGTGAAATTCCGCTGATAGAAAGCAGCAACGTAGTGGTGCTTCCGAGGACCGGCCACGAACAACTATCTCCCAGTGCGTGGCCAAGCTCTTGCATAATGAAGGCGAGCCACGCCCGCCAAGCTGGAGAATATAACACCTTCGGACCTTATCTGAGCCTTGCTTATTACCGAGCAGCACAGTACAGTCCGGGGAAACCAACGGCAAATCGGAAACGGCGTTTGCTTGAACAGAAAATCCTTTTTGCCAAGATGGTGAGGATGTCTCCTTTCTACTTATAAAAGACAAACGGGGCCCACCGAACCGGGGCCTCATAAAGCTGAAGCCCAAGGCTATTGAACAATTTTTCCATGCCGAACAGGTTTTCCGGAGTTGCATCCGGATACGGAACCCATACCCTCGGGCATTGTTGCAGGTCAAAAGCCAATTGTCCCAAAAGTCGAACTAGGGCCTTCCCATATCCCTTACGCCTGTGGTCGGGTTTCACAAACAATTCCTCAACATCTAGAGTATCGATGCGTTGAATAGCGAAAGCCCAGGCTATTCGCTCCTCGTTCGGGCCCACGATCTCTCGGGAGTGAAGAATTCCCCCTCCAAACTCCTTCGCCGCCGAGGCTCGCTGCTTCAGACCTCTCTCAGGGCCCGTTCTCGGTTGGCTGGGACCATGTAAGTAGGAAAACCATCCCTCACACCACGTTCGTTCGAAGGTGCGATAACTTATGTATCCGCATCCGTTGTCTCCCCATTTCGGGCCCCAAGAATTGTGGAACGTGAGTTGCTTTTTGGCATCGTCGTAACCAATCAGTGTTACAGCGTGCGATGCGACTGTGGGCTCCTTCCGACTCCATTCCGGGATTTTTCCTTTTGCGGGCGCGGCCCAATTTCTCGTGATGTCGAGGGTGACAAGCACCGGTGAATAGTACGCCATTACGAACTTGCATTCATCGAGGGAACGGACCCTTTGATACTTAAAACCTAGGTTCTTGTGAGCAATAGCGTCGATTCCAGCAGGCTCCGGAGGCGGCCAAACAGAGTTGTTATGGGGCCACGCTTTCTCCGGGGGCGCTCCCCAGCCCCATTGGATTCTCTCTGTGGTTATCGGCCAGGTCCCGGTCGTACGATCACCCGGATAGGTACCTTCGAGTTGTCGTGCACGCACATATCCGTAATGGCGGCTCAGCAGCGGGTACGCTTTCGTGTCATTTGCCATCTTTCTGGACAGCGTGGATACTCGTTACTCTACAGCACCTAGAGCATAATATTTTCGGCACAGATTTTCGCCGCCACAGCCAGTTCCTTGAACACCGTAGTCGTGTAGAGAGACAGAGAGCCTGATCTCCGCAGAATTGCAGGAAGATTCCGCCTCAACTCTCGATAGATTAGGTTCATCTGCTGGACCGTCGGTTGTCCCCCCGATCTGGTGAAAATATTGCAGAGCTCCCGGAAAACTCCTGCAATTTTCCCATCGTGAATGTAGGGATCGGTGCCGTTCAAGTCGCTTAGGGATTTCGACAACCTATAACCCTTCGCTTCACAGACGAACCAGTTTTGCTTGCCCATTGCCTTCCAGTAACTACCGACAGCTAAGCCTAGTTCGAACGGCATATTGAAGCGAGGAGTTCTGGGTGGACGTACATCGAGTTCGACTCTAGAAAGATCGTGAATGGAAAAGCGGCAGTCGGCTATCAATCGCAGAATTTTTTCAAGACGACGGGAACTGCTGCGTATTTCAAGCGTGGCACGAGGCATGAGACCAAAAGCAGTAATTCCGGCAATGTAAGCGACAAACAATCTCTCAAACTTTTTGTCATACGGGATGTTTAGAAACACTTCTCCGGGTACTCTTGGTTTTTTTGCCACGCCTTTTCGTCCTCCGGGGGCCCTTGGACCTCTTGAGGCGTTTGATCTTTGAAGATTCGGAAAACGGTTTCACAGCGGAATACCTGCGTCCTTTCTCCGCTGTGTGATCAATGACGGCCCCAAGGGACTTCGAAGTTGCCGCTGGCGGAGTCCAAGAGATGCCCATAGCCCGACGGCTTTTCTTGGCATGCTCGATAATCGTCCTTAGTTCTTTTACCCTCTTGGCCGAAACGCCGAGAACGTCGGCGGTCTCGTTGACAGTTGCAGATCGGCAATTTATTCTCACGGTCATAACTGTTTCAACTAAATCCTACATCCTACCGGCACCCCCTCCTAGCAGTTTGTATTGGTTCATTCCCTGCTTTTGTCGAACAGCCCCAATCCTCGCGGCACTTGTCCTAAATCATTGCGTGGTCTAGACTCGAATCGCCGGGGAGCGCAGATTGAAAGACAGTAGTCGAGAGACAATCGCCATTCGACCAGCGAATGGCAAGAAGCCTTGCAAGATAACAGAAATCGCCGGTCTCGAAGGCAATGGATTTTCTATTCTTGTGCCTTGCCACAAGGCTCATACCGGATTTTTGTTCAAACATCCTGTTATTCCAGGCGTTGCCGCGCCGCGCTTTGTTGCTTGGGATGCGGCAGTCGCTTTTGACGCCCGTGACAAAGCGAAGTTGAACTATCACGCAGACGGATTCGTCGAATTTTCGGGCGAAAGACCGGGGCGGATAACCGCCTCTAAAGACCTCGTCTCGGGAGAAGCAAAAGGACTAGGATTGTTCTCACGTCCACTCTCTCGACCTTCGTTTGGTGGTCCTATCCTTGCGTTGACGGTGTATGGCCTGGATCAGTTCGAGAGCGCCCAAGAGAAGGACGGACTCATCGTCTTCGAGCCTTGCGACTTTTACTACCGGAACTGCACACCGAAAAGTGCAAATGCATGGACCTTAGCAATCTATGCTTTTCCAAAAGGCATCGTCCCACCGGTTCGATTCGTCCAAAAGCGGCCGATGATTCGGGCGTCCGTGGAGCAACTGAACGGGCCAATGAGCTCGGTCGTCGATCTTGTTGCGGTTTCACTGCTAAAAGAAGAACTATTTATAGGTTTGTTTGTGAGCAGAATTCATATTCCGATTCAACGCACTTCAGGGTGGCTTCTGTCAGGTCCCGGGGACTGGGCTGCAGATAGACGAGGTCACGTTTTGATGGGAATATATCCCCGCACTGAGATTCTGTCACCCCAAAAGTCGCCAGGAGCTCCCTCGACTGACACTGCACAATTGAGCCCCAGCGCACGAGCCCGACGAACTTCGCCTCACCGGAAAATGTCCCGACAACCGAGAGAAATCTAGGTTTCGCCCTTTTCCTCCGCTGTTCTGAGTTGGAGCTTTGAGCCATGTCTCTGGGCTGCCATGGTATGCCGTGGTTCGAATGGTCGGTTTTGGCGGCAAAACCGTGTTTCCTCTTTCAAAACAGACACTTCGCTTCTCGCTGGGTTGCATGCGTCCCGCTCCACCTTTCCACTGCCTTTTCTAGCCGTGCGCGTGTGGAAGGTTGGACGGGCTTGGGCATTCGAGATATGGTGCCAAAAGTAACGCGCGCTGGGGAGATTGGTCAGGCCACGCCTCAAAAACTTCTGATTTCTGAACCGCACACGGGCTGACCAACAGCCCATCCTTGCCATAGACTTAGCAGGGCCGATTTCGAGGGGATTTCTGAACCCATGCCGACGATCACCGAGAGGAGATGTCCCCGCTGTGGCCAAGTATTTGCCTGTCACCAGGAACCGGGATGTTGGTGCACAGAGCTGTTTGTGGGGCCGGATATACTGGCAAAGCTACGGGCGCAATATTCGGATTGTCTGTGCGAGAGTTGTCTGCGAATGGTCGCGATGGAACAAGAGTCTTCCTAGGAGCAGGCTAGCGTCCCTCCTGAGCCATCCGCATCACCGTTCCGACTCCGTGACCTAGTTGCTTCGCAATTACCTTCCATCCAAGCCCCTGTGCGCGAAGACTGGCAATCTCCTCGGCGTCTAGGACAACGCGAGGCCTGCCTAGCCGCTTACCTTTCGCCCTGGCATTGCGCAGCCCCGCTCGCACGCGCTCCGCAATCAGTGACCGCTCTAGCTCGGCGACCGCGCCCAGAACTGTAAAGACCATCCGGCCTGTTGGAGTGCTCGTGTCGATCTGCTCGCTCAGGCTGACAAATGCAATACCGAGCGCATTGAACGTTTCTAGTGCTCTAAGCAGGTGCGACACGGAGCGTGCGAATCGGTCAAACTTCCAGACCACAACCGCATCGAATCGGCGTTGGTGCGCGTCGGCCATCATCCTGTTTAGCTCTGGCCGGGAATCCTTTGCCCCAGATATCCCTGCATCCACGTACTCGCCAGCGACCTGCCATCCCCGGCGCTCACAATATTCGCGCAGCTCTCTGGTTTGCACAGCAGGGTCCTGGCCATTGTTAGTCGAGACCCGCGCGTAGATAGCAGCTCTCACCTCGCACCTACCTTCGGACCTGGCCTCTGCGCGGCCTTCACCTTGCGGCCTTTGGCTATGTCTGCATCGGTCCAGCGCCAGAGCGTGCGGCCCCCGCCCATGGGAACCGCGACGGATGGCTTTATCTTTCCGTGCGCGAGCCAGCGGTTAAGGGTCCGTAGGCCTACGCCGATCTTCCGCGCAGCACCAGCAGTGCTCCATGTCTTTTGCATGGGCCTCCTTTGGTCCTACAGCGCCAATAGCTCCACCTCTAGGCGTCCAAGGCAGTCGCGGACGTTGTTGCGGCACTCTTTGGCTAGACGCGTGAAGTCCGGCCCATTCCCGTTCCCACCTTCCGCGTGCCAGACCATGGCGAGATAATCCGCGATGTCTCCGGCCATGCCATAGCTTGAAAACTCAATCGTCAGGCAGCGGGAAAGGAAACGCGCCTCTAGCCTGTCGGTGGCGTTGCAAGTGAAGACGAATACGCAGCCATCAATGCGGCCCGTGCTGTCTAGCTTCGATAACAGTGCGAGTTGCGCCTTGTCGGTCATCTGGTCGGCCTCATCCACCAGCACGAACCAGAACCGTTTCCCCGCCATAGGGACGTATTGCGTCATGCGTAGTGCGTCCTCCAACTCGGCAACGGTGCAGTGCGAGCTTGGGATGTGAATTAGCTCCCCGCCGATGGCATCACACAGCGCCAGTGCCATCGTGGTCTTGCCAGTGCCGCTCGGCCCGATGAACAGGAACGCTGCGCTGCGCGGATTGCTGGCAAAACTGTCCATGATTCGCTTAGGCCGTTCGAGACCGATAAACTCTGCAATCGCGCGAGGCCGATATTTCTCGGCCAGCGGTTGAGGAAATGCGAAAGAGGGGGCGCTCATCGCGCACCCCCCTTGATCGGTTCGGTCTGCGAGATGTGGAAGACCGTCGTAGTCCACGGGCGCCGGATGGTCTTCGGTTCGCCCGTGTCCTGATCGATTTCCTTGCTTTTGGATTCGATGAACGTGCAGATTTTGACGCCATGCTCGCCACGCCGAACGACGCGGCCTAATGCTTTCCATGCGTCGAAGGTGAACACATTCTCACGCGGCCTGATCTCCGATTCAGGAACCCCCTTTGCGCCGAATCCCTGAAAGATCGCCGGAAAATTGGTGAACGATTGACCCGAAACAGCACGTTTGAGTGATTCGAGTCCGGACTGAGAGACATTGCCTTGCGGATGGCCCGTTGATAGATTCGAGTTAGCTTCCATCGTGATTCACCTCACTTTGGGAGTTAGGCTCTGTCGGATGTTGATAGCATCCGGCGGAGCCGTTTTTTTAATTATGGCTCTACATGTGCCACAATTCTGCGAACCGCGTCAAGCGAAAAGTGTGCGACGCTGCAAAATAGTTGGAATGCAAATTGCCCCGTAGGCGTAGGGGATAGCGACCAACGATAGAGTGATCTTGCAGCGATTTTCAGCGGAATTTGAGCCAATCTCCCTTGGGAAGTGTGGCCCGCAAAATTCACCCTCCCTTAGGGAGGTTCACCACAAATAATCGAGCACCCCTCGATGTAGGACCCTAATCGACGGGTGGGGGCACGCGCTAAGTCACTCTTATACGCGATTGAAAAACACACTAAGCCATCTTTGCGGGGGAACGTACTCATTCCTCTTGAAAATGTTTCTGCGCGGTGAGACATATTGAACATGAAGATCGCAGCGCTGGAAAATTATCATCGCCGTCCAGCGGGATACTTCCAAGACCTCACGCCCACGCTGCGAGCCAATGCCTATCGCTGGCTGGATCGCTTCTGCAGGCGCTGGCGAGGTGATCTCCCAGCCTGGAGACTAGCCATCCTGGTTGGCCAAGCAAGGCGGCTCGCTCTTAACCCGCCAACGTCCGCCTGGGGGAAGAAGATGCTTGCTAAACGCGGAGGGCTGGCATTGCAGCGGAAATTGCGGATAGAGGGTAAACACCCGACTGAGCGTGCTACTCGCGTGCGATTGCAGAAGTTGGAGGCCAAGCGGCGCGCGAAAACAGTTGCCGAGCAGAGAGCGACATTAAGCTTGCCGACTCCGGCTCGCGCATTCTGGTTGCCGCTCGATTAGCAGCTTATTTGCAATCGACAATTAAGCGAACTTTAGGATGCAGATCACAAAGCTCGGGAGATCAACATGGTCATCGGTGAACGATTGAAGGCTTTACGCGAGCAGAAAGATATGTCGCAAGGAGACATAGAAAAGAGAACTGGACTTCTCCGTTGCTACATTTCTCGTGTCGAGAACGGTCACACTGTTCCCGCCATCGAAACCTTGGAAAAGCTCGCGCACGCGCTGGAGATTCCGATGTACCACTTGTTCTATGACGGTGAGAAGCCGCCGAAACCGAACCTTCCGAAGCCTGCATTCGATAGATGGGGATCGAAGGGACGCGAAGCCCACATGCTCTGCCAATTCCGTAAAGTGTTCGCTCGCACTGACGAAGCCGACAGGAACCTCCTGCTCTCGATGGCTCGGAAAATGACGTGTAGAAAAGCGAGGAGCACTGGAAAAGCGAAGCACAAGCCGTTAACGGCTAATTGACTATCTCTGCTCAGAGGACTTTTTACAGTGAGCCTGAATGATGCCCTCCAAAGACGAGGAGTGTCTGATTCTTGGACAGCGCTAGGTTTGATCCGAAACTACAAGAACCAGTACTCCATTGGGATAGATGTTCAATACTCCTGTCTTCATGCCGGGGATATCCTTTCGCAATGATTTTACCGCTTCGCAACCGACGGAATCAAAGCCCTCTTGACCGCCGCTGAAAATGGCAAGGCGGTCTTCGTTCCTGATGATACAAAACGGACGCCCCCAACCATCAAATCGAAGTCCGCCTTCTATGTCTGCAATGTCGAGTGCGGATCGGGGCGTGTTCGCTTCCACTGTGAGTAGTTGCAGACGCTTACTCAACTCCACAGCATTGGTGTATGTATAGACATACTTTGCATCCGCTCTGGGAGTGGGGCTACCCTTCACAGGGATTATTATCAGTGGCGCGATTCTTGCAGCTATTAGATTCGTTAAGGGTCGAAAATCGGCTGTGTTAACACCATCAGCCCAATGTCGATGGAAATAGAACACACAGAAACCCAGGATTCCACCTACAATGGAAACAATTACAGACTTTTTGAGCCGCCCCATGTCCTACCCTCCTCCAAATAGCTCCTCACAAGTTATATGGGTGCTCATAAATTGGAGCACTTTAGTCACAAGGTTGCCGAAGTCTATCGCATCTTGGTTTTGGTTCAGTTGGTTTGTAAGGTTCGAAGAACCCGTTGACGTCGAACCGAAGGGAATCCCGAAAAGTGTAGGTGCTCCTTCCACCTGAGTGAACTGTCCGTTCGCAAATTGCGCGCCCGAAATGGAGAAGCCGAACAGATGGTATTTGTATGTATAGACTGAATTAATCGGATTTGAGAAGTTTACAGAAACGCTCTCATCTTCAAACTGTTCTATGGTCACGGACGTATTCGAAGGAATAACTACCGAACCGACTTGCTCAGGAGAATCGCCGGTTAGACCAACAGTCAATCCAACCAGGGCGCCATTTGAATTAAATATTAAGCTACCAAACGGAGTAGCATTTATAATTCCCCCGCCTGCTGCCTCTAACGGAGCGCACGGACTTTTCGGCGATGTCACGCCTCCGCCGGCATCACCGCCCGGCCCATTTGAAGTGAATCCGTACGGTGTCTGGTTGACTACCTCGGTGCAACCGTCATCGCCGCAGACCCCCATTGTCTCCCAAGATGTACCCCATGGTTGACCGATCCATCCGACGCCTTCGAAATCTGCGCCAAAACCATAAGATGGATCAAACGGTTGCGAAGGACACGGTAGGCGCACAGCGCAGTACAAACCGAGCGGGTCGGTATTATTGGGCGGATTGTTGCCAACATAGGCGTAGCGGTTCAACGTCTGGGGATTCGAAACGGCCCCCGCCAGAGGGTCCGCCGACATAAAACGCCCTAAACGCTGATTGTAATAGCGGGCAAAGGCGTAATCCAAACCTGTCTCCTCGTCGCGCTCGTACCCGGTGAATTTGTAAGTTGTAGAGCAAGTTGACTGCGTAGCATGTTCCTCGCCATACGGAGTGAAAGTCGATTGATAGCAGGAATTACCGCTTCCATCGGTCATGGCTATCACACTCCCGACTTGATCGGTGTACAAATAATTGACAGCACCCGTTCCGCTGCGCTGTGCAATGCGACGACCCGCAAAGAAGACGTATTCCTCCAAGACGTTTCCCGAACCATCGGTTTCCGCAATTGTTTGTCCAGTTATTGCGCGCCAATAGAGCTTATCGATGATCGGACTTCCAGGTTCGGCGCACGTCCCTGAGCTGATATGGTATTTTTCAACTCGCAATCCGTTTCCGTCGTATACATAGCAATAGGTGTAGCCATCAGTAAGTGGGCCAACCGCTGAAGTTAGGTGATTCTCCGCGTCAAATGTGTAAGTGTAGGAGTTGCCCTCCGAGGTCATATTTCCGGCTAAGTCGTAAGCATATCCGGTGGTGTTGAGTTGATTCGAGGCCGTATTCACGCCGACGCCGAGAGACCCTCCCGAGCATTGAGTTAGATTGATTTCCGTCAGATTACTCCAGCGATCGTCGGCCGGTCCGGGTGGAGGTGTCCCCGATGGACCAAAACTTTCGCCCCAACAACCACTAGCGCTGTTCGAACTCGTAGCAGCGGAAAGAATGCGGTTTAGGGAATCGTATAAAAAGTTCTCGCTGAGCCCCGAGTTCACGCCATTTGTGATGGAATTGACGCTACCGTTGTTGCCTGTCGGCACAACGTAATTGTACGTCAGGCTCTCGGCGGTCCCCGCCGTAGATGATGCCGAAATTGCATTGAATTCCAGGCGGTTATTATAAGATCGGGATTCCGCAATCCCGTTGAAGCCCGTAGCCAATCCGTAAATCACGCCATTCACATCTCCTGTAGGCGCGTAGCTAGCTGTTGCTGCGTATTTAATATTGTTGGCCAAATCTGTTGCCGACGTGGATCTGTCAGCGTTTCCGACAGTGTAGGTGACCGTGCGTCCACTGGGGTAAGTTACACTCGCAAGCGAGCCATCGAGATTGTATGCGTAAGAGAGGGTGTTCGTGACCGTACCGATAGTCCGCTTTTCTGTCTGTATCAAACCGTTCGCATAGTAGCTCCAAGCCGCTGACCCAGAGCCGTCGGCCATACTTGTCATCCTTCCGATTCCATCTGTTATTGTGAGCCCATTGGCACTCGACTGGTCATAAGAATACGTGATGGATGGCGTCGAATCCGAATAGGATTTCCCCGTCAAGCGATTAAGCTTGTCGTAAGTATATGTTGTCGTAGTGCCGCGGGCGTCTTTACGGCGGCAAACAGCCGTGGGTACGCCACTACAATACCCGCCGGTAGCTGTCGTATAATAGTAGTCAACTATTCCTGATTCGGCAGTATTTTCCGTGTACACTTGGCCGAGACTGTTGACTCCGTAAGTCCGAGTCTGGCTTCCCTGACTAACTTGAATCAGCTGATTCAAAGCGTTGAATTCATAACAGGTCGAGAGGTCTAGACTGTTTCCGTTAGCTGGATCAGGCTCATCAACTTCCATCACATTCCCGAAACCTTCAATCCAGGTCTGACGCTTTTTACCGGCCTCGTCTATATACAAGGTGGGAACACCCGATCCGTAGATTGTGGCCGAGCAGGCCTGCGAAGAATTTCCGCCAGCCGAAGTAACTTGCGTCCCATAGTATACCTTTGCGACGCTGCCATCCGGATCGGCAACCTGTGTTGTACGATTAATTCCGTCATAAGCGAAGGTGAGGGTTCCGTCGGTGGGGTTTGAGGTTGACCTCTCCGGATTTGTGAGGCTCTCAAGGCGACTGTTCGAATCGTAGGCCGCCGTTATTGTATCCTGCCCTTCGGGGTCACTGATAAGTGAAGAAGTCTCGATTCGCCCGAATGCGTCGACGGTAATTTGATTATGAGTGCAGCTTGAGCATCCTGTAGAGGCATTCGTAGTAGCGATACTCTTGTACGAATCGATCTCATTTTCGGAAGCATAGCTGCTAAGCAACCACTCCCCTCCGGGAAGAAAACTCGCAGAAGGACGGTCCCAACCGCTTCCGTCGAGATAGTGAAATACAGAAGTGACGTGATTCTGGTCGGTCTCGACAGCCAGCTTTCCCGACCCAAAGTAGTATCCCATTGAGATTGGCCCGTTCATCGCTGGCGTAATTGAAGTGACGTACGCATTGGTCGGTTGAGGAGCTGTGGTGCCCGAAGGGGTATTCGCTCCCGAACCAGTTGGTGCGGTGCCGCTGTCATTAAAGAAATTGTCCGCGTATGAAAACTGCGTTAAATTAGAATTTGGATCGGTAGAAGTCAGAAGCTGGCCTGTCGTGTCATATGTCATTGTCGTCGTGCCAAAACCAGTAACCACGGATGTGGGATTGCCACGCGCCGTGTAGCTCTGACCGAAGTTTGTGTCGTCATGTCCTGATACCCCAGTGACAAGTGCCGGTTGCCCAGAGCTGTAGGCATCGTAATTGATCGTCGTGGAACCGCTTGTAAAATTGCCTACCATGGATATAGAGGTTTTTTTGTTTATCATATTGTTGTCGGAGTTGGTGAGATATGTGTAGGACGTAGTTCGGTCGGCCGTCTGAGGGAATGAGCCTGAGTAAAATCTCCACTCGCTTATGGTCGTGACATTGCCTAGGTTCGTGGTATCCCAAGTAATCGTTTTTTGGCTCTTAAGGTTGCCTCCTGGAATAGGGACAGTAGTCGTGTAATTGATCGGCTGGATGTATGGCGGATCGGAAGTGTTGTAGGTGATAGCCGTTGACGTGAGTAATGTAGAGGACCCAGAGTAGAACGAACTCAGGGTAAGCCACATTTCGCCACTATACATAGTTAAGTCGTAAATCTCTTGGTCCCCGCTCGGCTGGGTGACCGTAGCCGCCTCGCTGCATGTTGTACCACAAGATGACAGTACTTGTGGTGAATACGACCAAGTTCCCCCAGCAGCGCTGACACTCGTAACATAGAGATTTTGGTTGCCGTAGGCGTCCTTAAAGTTCTCTTGGTTGAAAGTGACCGCTCCTCCTGTCGGCAGGGTGATGCTCTTTAAGTAGCCATAATGCGCCCCAGTCGAACCTTGGTCGTAAGCGAACTGGTAAGAGGATCCATCCGGCAGCGCAATCGACTGAATTACAGTTATGTTTCCCGAATATTCGGTCACTCCAGATTGCCCAAATGCTGTATTCACAGGTATCGATTCGGTCGTCACAACGATGTCATAGGAGCCCCCGGCGGAATTCGAAACTGCATAGGTGATCGTGCTTCCGTTGGTCGTCGTCGTGATGGGCGTCCGCCCGAGCGTGTCGGTGACATCCCCGCTGCTATCCGGCGCAGAGTAATAGTTCCCGTTCGTGTCTTTTACATTGGGATAAATCTGCGTGCCGTCAGGAGCATATACGATTGCCGATGTGTAATTCGTGACACTAATATGATAGCCAGAGGCATCTCTTGCGATGCCGCCTGAGCTGGGCTCGTTGGTTTCACATGGATTACCACTTCCGGCTTGGATAGTCACAGCGCCAAAGGGAATGGAATGGCCGTCCGGGGCGGTCCACTGGAAATCTTCATAGATTAAGTACACGTGTGGAAGGTTCAAATTCCCATCCCTCGTATAGCAAACACCAGACCCGATCGTGTAAGTCACACCGCTGCCCGTTCCTGCCGTCGTAATTAACCGCCATCCACCCCAGACCGTGGGCAGGGCTGGCACGTTTGTTGGTTGCCATGATGAGCCTCCACTGCTGCTCACCTGTTGCCAGATATGTGAGTCGTAGGACAGCTTGGCAAGAAAGGGAATGCGACCACGCTCTGGCATCGAAACCAAGGGAATATCTACGTGCAAATTTCCGTTCGCGGCGTCGACATATCCGTCAGGCACTGGCAGGGGGACTGACCATGGATAACTTCCGAACCCGTACAAGTAGCTCTGTGCGACCGAAGGGCGAGCGGTTGCAAGTGACCCGATCATACCTACAATTAACATAGTGAGTTTTAAATCGCGCCTCATGTCGTTTTCTCCATCTGAGCGCTCGTAGGGAATCTCTTACAAAGCGCCGGTCGCTTTCAAGTGCAAACGTGTGGTCCAAGCTGCCTAGGGCGTGAAAGTCTCTGCCGTTAGTCCGTTGTTGAAGGAAATAGAACTCAATTGCATAGACCATGTTTCTTGCCCGGAAACCTTCTCGATAATGTTCATCGGGGCCAAAATGCTGACTGCTTTTTGGTAATCGGAAAAATCGATTTCGTGAATGTAGGTCGTTTGAAAATGTGAATCCGAATGCATCGTCTCTGACAACTCAACGACGAAATAGGAAGTCGGGTCTATGTATAGATCGAAAGATCCAACGCCAGATATTTCAGGAGGCGTCGGATTTAATCCAAGTGGATTTGGAGCGAAGTGAATATCGTAGTCCTGGCCGCTTGGTGTGGTTATCGTTCCAAGGTAGGTAATGCTGGTGGTTGTGTCCAAAAGGATCGAGGCGATCCGGATATAGGGAAGTGTCAGGCTACCGGCTGTCGAAAGATTGGTCGAAGAAGATGTCAGGCTTGTTCCGTCAGGATTAATCAAAACGCCAGAAAAGTTTGAGACCGCCCATGTTCGTGTGCCCGCAGGCAAAATCGCGTCCGTGCGGAAACACTGCGTGCCCATGCCTTTTACCGTAACTTGGCCTTGGACTGGTTGACTTGTCCAGTAATAAGTGATGTTCCCTATTCCCGTGTAGTCTTGGATCGAGCTAACCGCCGGCAATCCCCCAATCGCAGCCAAAGATTGGTTAAGAATCGTGATTGCTTGCGGGTCGCGAACGACAGCCTGTTGTGTAGTCTGAGCTCTCCCGTCAGGGGCAAACGCAGTAACTGACAAGAGCAACGCGAGACTGGTGGGCAATCCAACTAAAATTCGCACGTCCCCTCCACACTACAAGAATGGCGGCTATATAAACCGTAGTAGTTTATCTGTCAAGTAAATATCGCGAGACAGTCGTCTGACCTTAGTAAAAAGGGGAAGTTGAACGGGGCGGGAACGCCCGCATCGAATGCCAAGACCGCTTCAGGTTAGGCACCGACCGCGTCCACACGCATCCTCAGCTACCACGAAAGCGGTTTGGACGGATAAGTGGATCGATCATTGAATGAATGTGACGAGGGAAATATCTGACTTCTTGTTCTGCTTGGAAAACTGAGCAGGTGAGGAATCGTATTGATGACGGCGACGGTTTTACTTGGCGCGAAGGCTAACAGCAAAAAAGTTTCCCAGCAGTTGAACGCCGCTGGGCGCAATCCCGCGCACTGCCCCTGCGCGAATCCGGTGCGCCCTTGTCGCTCAAACGGACATGCATCAGGCAGCCGGTGCCTTTTATGAAGGCGGAACGCCTACCACCCAACACCAGTCGAAGCAATCGCCATAAATTCCGGTACAGATCAGAATAAAAATATCGCTGCCGGGGGTGAAAAACGCCCTCAAGATACAAATGATTTCCGTGATCTTGCAGCTGATATAACAAAGAAACCATTGGATATCGCCCACATCGCCCGTCCCGTCCCCCTGCTGTTGCTCGGCCAGGCGCTCCATCACCTTGGAAAGCCCCTCAAGCTCCGGCGCGGCTTTTGTGGAGATACTCACACCTACAGGCCGGGTGGACGCCCCTTCTCCCCACACCAGCAGCGGCCGCGGCGGCTTCTTTTTTGGGTCGTCGCAGGAACATTGATGCTGCGGCCGGAAGTAGGGAAGAAGTTCCCGCCCATCCGCGAATCCGGTCACGATTGACCCGCCCATCAGCCGCTCCGAATTGACCACCAGCAGGCGCACCCCACTCGTCGCTTTGCCGTAGCGGTACTCGCGATGCGTCCTTCCGCGGGCAAACGTGGACACCTCCTCAAAAACTACCTCCTGGCCCCAGCTTAGCTTCGAGCGGAAGGGCTCCGGTCTCCCGGAAACGGCGTCGATCTGCCCGCTCAGCTCGTAGCGCATCGATTTGTAGACGAAATCTCCTTGCACGGAGATTTTCTGATCCGGAGTTCGTTTGATCACCAGGCTAGATTTCTTGACAAATTCATCGATCGCGGGGGCCTTCGCCATCGTGCACCTTCCAGGCAGAGGATTCGCATAAGCGGGCCGAAGTCAGAGGAACGTTGGGCGGATGATAGCGCAAGACCGAAGATTCGGCAACGTGCCGCGCTTATCCTGCCGGTCCTCCTCATGACACACCCCCTAGTTGAGTTTACGGTGTGGGTTGTTTCCCGTCTAGTTAACTAGAAAAGACGCCCTCAACCGTGAACCCCAGCTTGCGGCTGCTGTGCTGCGTCGCGCTTGTCTTTCAATCAACAACTCCACCGCCTACTCAGAACTCGACTCCGCCCTCGGCCCCAACCACTCCCATCGCAGCCTGCAAGCAACCATGTCTTGAGGACGGTACGCCAGTTAGATTGCGCCTCTCCCAAACTGTCTCCTCAGCGGATGCGCATGTGAATGACATCGTGCAATTCGAGGTTCTCGAAGAGATTAAAGTTTCAGATGTAGTCGTGATTCCCAAGGGCGGCATCGCCTGGGGAACTGTTACGGAAGCTCAGCCCAAACGTCGGATGGCACGAGGCGGAAAAGTTGAAATTGTCATGGACTCCGTGCGATTAACGGACGGCGAGAAAGCTGCCCTTAGGGCAACGAAGGAAGGCAAGGGTGGAGGTCACACCGGCGCCATGACCGCCGGTATCGTCGCGACGGGCCTTATCTTTTTTCCCGCCGCGCCATTCTTCCTTTTCATGCACGGCAAGGACATCACCTTTCCTAAAGGAAGCGAAGTCCCAACGTTTATCGATGGAAATTTCGAACTTGACCTCGCGAAGTTTGAACCCCGCAAATCGGAAACTGCTTCGACTGCCGCGGCCACCGCAGTCACGGAAGTCAGCATTACTTCCAATCCTTCAGGTGCAGACGTCACCGTGGACGGCTCGTTTGTGGGTAATACGCCCTCCAAGATTGGCTTGGCCCCCGGCGGCCACGTCATAGATGTGTCCAAGAAGGGATTCAAGCCATGGGAACGCAAGATTAAGTTAACAAGCGGACAAGTTGATTTAGCCGCTGATTTAGACGCAGAAGACAAGCCACCCGCCCAATAGGATTGGGAGTCAAATTCACAACGTCTACACGCCCGATCACCGAGGAACTCGAAAGGATGATGAAGACATCGGAAGACTGAATTCAGACACCAGCGGGAGGATCCATGAGATTTAAAATCCTTGCGGCTATTCTCGCGATCACTTTTATCGCCGCGGCGCAATCAAGCAAGCTCACGCCAAAAGAGGAAAAAGATCACGTCGGCGAGACGATGACAGTCTGCGGCAAGGTCGTCAGCACACACTATGCTGCCCGGAGCAAGGGCCAGCCAACTTTTCTTAACCTCGACGAGCCCTATCCAAATGAAATATTCACGATCCTGATTTGGGGCAGTAACCGGCCGAAATTTGGGACGCCCGAGTCGAAGTACCGTGACGCTCGCGTTTGCGTGACGGGCAAGATCACCAGCTACCACGATGTGCCAGAAATCGTAGCGACCGAGCTAAGCCAGATCGTTACGCAGAAATAGCAAGAGTGCCCCCACTTCGTTCTTTGCGGCGCATGTTCGCCTCTGTCGAATTGCCCGCGTGATAGAATTCGGCCCCACACCAACTTTTGTTATCCTCGGAAATCTGAGGGACGACGCTTTCGAGAAAGGCGCGGTTGCGATGATTGAAAAAACTCCCGCGAATTGGGCCCCAATTGTCGGGCGCTGGTCATTCCAGAAAGGCCGCGTCACTTATACCGGTCCTGACGAAGATTCCCCCCTTGCTTACGGGATTTGCTTGACGGACCTTCGCCTGACAGAGGGAACTGTCTCTTGTCGTGTTCAATTCACGGAAGCGTCGGCGGAAGGCAGAATCCTCTTAGGCTATCGATCTCTCAACGAACGATACGTAATGGCTGGTCTTGGCGGATGGAAGCGTGCCTACACTGTAGGCGAGTACGTTCCGTCTTTCGCCTGGCGTGGACTTGCGTTGGCTGGAGCTGCCGAAAACCTCATACCACAGCAGTGGTATTCTCAGAGCGTCGAAGTCAACGGCCAGCGTTTGCAACTTTCAGTGGACACAGTGCGCGTCTTACAACATGTGTTTGACAAACCTGCTACCAGTGGCCAAGTAGGTCTTTTCGCGTTTGGCAGGAGCCCTGTTGAGTTCGAAAATTTTGTTGTTAGACAACGACCGGGGAAGGTATTTGTTGTTATGCAATTTTCTGAGCCATATAGGCAGCTATACGAAGAGGTCATTCAACCCGTTGTTAAGACATTTGACCTATGTGCATATCATGTCGGAGAGGTGTTTGGACCGGGCATCATTTTGAATGACATCGCGCAAGGGATCGTCGAAGCGGAAGTGGTGATCGCTGAAATCACGCCTGCGAACCAGAATGTCTTTTATGAATTGGGGTATTCCCACGCTTTGAACAAACCGACGATCCTCCTCGCCGAACGCGGAAAGCAGCTGCCGTTCGACGTCAGCGGATATCGCGTGTTGTTCTACGACAACACGATCGCTGGCAAGAAGCAGATTGAGGACGGCTTGAGAAAGCACTTAGAGGCCATTCTGCGCGAATAGCTAACTAAGCTCAGCGACCCTTGCAAACAATTCGAACACTAAGCTGCTAGCACCTGATTGACTCAAGCATGGGTGGCGCCGCAAAAATTAGCACCGTATCTCTCTCGCTTGGCCCACACGCCCCATTAAGATTCGCAAATTAGCAAAGCTCCCGCCCTTCTCCAATTTGCACCATGCAAACCTATCTCAACTAGCTGCTAATCTTGTGAGCCGACAGTTGGGAAGCCACAAGCCTGGCGGAACAGCGGGGACGCACGCGTAGCAATTGGCCAGTCCCGGCTAATTAACGAAGAAAGAGAGCGGCTTTCCGTAGAGCCGAGCAAACTCTTGGAGTTCTACCACATCGACCCGGCGCTCGCCTGATTCGCATTTTGAAACGAAGGATTGTGGGCGGGCTAACTGCCGAGCAACTGCCATCTGAGTGAGGCCAGCCTGGACACGGGCATTTCTTAGCCGCGTTAGAAAGCTTCGATATTGCTCGCGATATGGGGTCCGCTTCAAGACAGAGCGGATTATTGCGAGCCACCCCCGAATATCCCAAAACGGGATATACTTCCGTGTGCCAGAACTCATGGACCGGAGACCTGGCCGGGTCGCTTTCGTTGGCAAGCGTTGATTCTCGAGGAGGCACTATGAGGCGGGGTGCTTTAATGCTGGCCGTTTCGGGCGCGTTAGCGCTAGGCTTCGCTGCTGGTGCTCAGACTGGACACGATGCGCCGTTCGACGGGCATTGGTGGAGGGAGGCCGGACGTTCAGAGAAGTTAGCATATGTATTTGGTTGGGACATGGGGGTGACACAGGGTGAACTAACTGGGTGTCAGAACGCCTTGTCACCGAACCAAGAGGCCATACATGAATGCGTATCGACTGGGTTCATGAACAAAATTGTCGTTGGTCCTTCCATGGGCGAAATGGTAGCAATGACAGACCGCTATTACGACGATCCGAAGCACGCAGCCGATCCGCCAAGCACTGCATTGACCAATCAGCTATGGGACCTCTACAAGAAGACCCATTGAGAGTCTTAGTGATCCCACTGTTGAGAAGGGAATCTTGACTGGAGCATGATACACTCCGCCGTGAACAGCATCCAGGTGGCCGTCCCGAGGGATGAAGGAATGCCTGCGACTCCGCGACTGTGAGCGACCATGACTTTTCATAAAGTTCTCTACATATACATGTGTAGAGAAAATTTCCGGAAATCACAGTCGCATTGAGTCGCCGAGTCGCAATTCACATGGCTCGACCGGGGTGCCCAGAAGGCCTATCCCGAGCCAGACCCAGACGTTTTCATGGCCGCGCCGCTTCTTGCGAAACCCTTTACCCTCCAATCGCTCGGAAAAAGCCATTCGAGTCATCGGGTTTTCACCAGACTGTTCTGTCCATTTGACGTAGCGGCTGAAAAGGTCAGAACAGGGGGCAGCCTTGCACTCTTCGACCGTGCAAACTTCCCCAAGGAACGCCGCCACCTGGTCGGACTCCTCCTGATACTCACTGGTAGCCTCAGCGACCGCGCGCGGTGTGCCCAGCCCTCCTTGTTGCCACTCAAGGCAAGCCCGGACAGCACTCGCGAGGATGCCCGATGCTTCGGCCTTCAGCTTCTCCAATAGGTCCTTGTCATCCTCTTGGCCTTCAAACTTGTGATTGAAGGGGATCAACCGCACCCGACGCCAGATCGCCGGTGTGTCGTCGGTGATGATCGGTTTGTGATTGAAGGCCAGCCAGAGCTTGTGTGTCGGATCGAAGGTGACGAACTCCTTGTACAAGAGACGCGCCGTAATGGGATCGCCGCCCGTGAGCGTTTTGATACGCTGTTCATTGAGCTGCACGCCTTCGGCGCTCTCCAACGCCGTGACGTAACGTCGGGATTCCAGCCTAACAAGATCATTTGGAATGGCGCTGCGCTGCTTCAGCTCGAACGTGCTGAACGGGAGATTGAGTGCGTAATCGCCAAGGACGTAGTGTAGCGTGCCAAGCAGCTTGGATTTTCCGTTTGCACCCGAACCGTGACATGCGAAGAAGCACTGCTCGTTCACACTGCCAGTCAAGCTGTACCCGATGGCCCGCCAGACAAACTCTATAAGCTCACGGTCGTACTCGAAAATCTCACATAGGAACTGCTCGAACCGTGGACACCCAGCGCGCTCATCAAATGGAAAGCGTGTTGAACGCGTAATCCAATCTTCGCGCCTGGCCTCTCGTAGGTTGCCGGTCCGAAGGTCTACGACTCCATTCTCTACACCAAGCAGCCACTGGTCTTTGTCAAACTCCTCGCCGCTCGTGGAAAGGGGTCGTTCGGCCCTCGCGAGGTCGAGCGCGGCCCGAATTCTGTGTCGTTGCTCGCTTTCAATGCACCACGCGACCTCAGCTTTAAAGTCCTTTTCATCGTCCTTCATGCATTTGGCCACGAGTTCAAGTCGGTGGCGGGCCGCCGACTTCGCCAGCAGCAACACCCCTTCTAGTGTATCTTCCTCCCACCGCTCCCCACTCCAATACAACCATCGTCTGTGCGAGTGGTCAAATCGCAGCAAATCACCATATTTTGCGGCAAATCCTTCAGCGTTGCCTGCGTCGGTGCGTGGCGGCAGCGGTTTCGAAGCCATTTCCATGCCTCGTCCTCACTCCCCCGACTCACTAAATTCAATCATTAAAGAGTCCCCGGCAGAAAACCCTCGAACACCGATGACTCCGGCGACTAACTCATCGTGGTTGAGCCATTCCCGAAGTCTCGGTGCACTCCAGTTTTCCGTTTTCACCCCAATCTGGGCAAACTCACTTAGCAATCTCCGACCGCATTCAGCTTTACAGACGAAGTGCAGCTGACCCGATACACCTGGGGTTGTGCTCGTTGCGACATAAAGGGCCGCAAACCTCGGCGGGAGTTCTTTGTTGCAGGCCCGACAGCCGAAACCGTAGGCCTGGTCGGTTGCCTCTACAACAAGAAAGGGACGCTCTTGACACCGCTGATAGGCTTGATGAGACAGCGCTGTCCTTTTCATTGAGAACCCCTCCTTAAAATCTGCTCTTCGGCTTGAGATCATGCGCAAGTGAACCCAATCCTCATGGTGTTACCGTCCAGCATTCTCTCGCGCCGGAATCGTGTTTTCGCGAATCAACCGTTCAACCTCGGCCTCCGGAATACGGACTGCGCGCGAGAGCTTTACGTGTGCCAACTTTCTTTTCGAAATCCACAACCTGATCGTTGCTGGCTTCACGCCCAGTCGATCTGCAACCTGAGCAACGTTGAGCATTTTCTTTCACCTCCATTGGAATGTTTCGTGCCCAGTTGTCTCATGGAGACAAATTAGTATCCATAACGCGAGGTTGCAATTTATTGCAGGCTTTCGTTACCTGGGCGGGCGTGATAGGTATGGCAGGACTTCTAGAGGGCCAAGGGAGCGGATTTCTTTCTTATGCCGACTGCGCCACTGTTTCAAACCCTCAGTGAATAATTCTTGATTCATAATAGTTCCCATAAGCGCGGATAATTCCTCGTCGTGATACGCGCCAGTAGTGTGTTTCACGTACCAAACGAGCTGGCACATCGCAGCAGTTTTCAAGGGTTCCCATTTTTCGGCCACCAACACTGGCAATTGGTCGACCTGTTCCGCGAAAGTTTGGAGCAGTTTGGGCAAATTGAGTGTTAGGAGAATATCCCCGCCGAGCAGCCGGGACCCACCTAGCAACGGAGGTAACCTTTCACTCCCGCTTACGAGTTCCTCGATTAGCTTAGCCGTTGCTCTAATCGTTTTGGCGCGAGCTCGCGCTTCCCGTTTGGAGAGCCTTCTGGGTGCATTGGGGAGATGCTGCAAAGCCCAGAGCCTCCGCAGCAGTTGTTCGCGGTTTGCTCCCGCTGCGCACAGACGATCAAAGGCTTGATCAGCCCCGAACAATCTTAGCTGTTCCCCCCAGTCAACAAGCCAGCGCGAATCATCGCTCATTCTTGGACCGACTCCGCAGCTTTCTCCATCGTAAGCAGCTGTGGAGCGAGACTAGCACGATTTCGATTGACATTCCAAACCTAAACGTTTAGGATACAAAGATGAAAAAAAATATGCTGAGTGAAGCCGCAAGCCTACTCGGAAAGCGAAGCTTTCGAGCTCGCCTGGAAAGAATGGGTATCGAGCGGCTGCGCGAAATCGCTCGCAAGAACGGGAAACTTGGCGGCAGGCCATCGAAGGAAGGGGCAGCGCGATGATTTACAAGCGGGGGAAACGCGGCATCTATTGGTTCCGGTTCCGCTTCGCCGGTCGGTTTGTTCACGAATCGGCCCGAACAAATAGCAAGACGCTCGCGCGTGAGGCTGAACGTCAGCGACGGCGGGAACTGGAAATTAAGTGGAACCGCGTGGAGCGCCGCTCGCTTCCACCTGCGTTCGGGCACGCTGCCGACGATTGGTTTCAGAACGTCAAGCCACACCTGGCAGAGCGTACGGAAGCAATCTATGAAGTGGCCTTGCGTTGCCATTTGAAACCGGCGCTCGGCTCGCTCTTACTCTGCGACATTGACGCCAGCCGGGTTGCGTCCTATCAGGTGCGCCGAAAGACCGAGAAAGCTTCAGCGCGCACGCTCAACAAGGAATTGCAGGTCCTCCGTCAAATCCTCAAGCGACACAAGCTGTGGGCGAACCTCCAAGGCGATGTGAAGTTTGAGCGGGAACACAACGACATCGGTAGGGCGCTGACGTCGGTGGAAGAGAAAAAACTGCTCGAGGTTTGCGGCTCAAACGCGTTGCTCAATGCAGTGGTGACTTTGGCCCTAAATACGGCGCTACGCAAGAACGAGATTCGCACGCTGCGCTGGACCCAAATAGACTTCGACAAGCGCACGGTCACGGTTGGAAGGGCCAAAACCGAGGCAGGCAGCGGACGCGTCATTCCACTGAATCAACCAGCTTTTGATTCTCTCGTTAAGTGGGCCGGTCGCTTAGTCGAGTCGAGCGCGCGAGATTATGTCTTCCCGGCGTGCGAGGCAGCGGGAATCGAGCGGGAACACCCCGACCGTGAGCGGATTGACCCTTCCCGGCCTATTAACTCATGGCGGACGGCTTGGAGGCGAGCAACGCACTTGATTGAGTGCCCCGCCTGTGGGACGACCCAGAATCCGGGCGAGGTCTGCCAAAACGAAAGTTGCCGGGCCGACATTCATGCCATCAAGAGCGCGATTTCCGGGTTGCGCTTCCACGATCTCCGTCACACCTGCATCACCAAGCTCGCGGAGTCGCAGGCCAGCGAACAAACCTTAATGGCTATCGCGGGTCACGTGAGTCGGAGGATGATTGAGCACTACTCCCACATTCGGATGGAGGCCAAGCGGAGGGCAACGGACGCAATCGTTGAAGGGGGTGTGAACCAAATTGTGCACCAACTCCCTCAGAGTGGTTCGAGGGTCGCTGCTAAGTCACTGAACTGAATGGTGGGCCTGGGTAGACTTGAACTACCGACCTCACCCTTATCAGGGGTGCGCTCTAGCCACCTGAGCTACAGGCCCAGCTTTGAGGAGAGCTAAATTTTATCATCGGGACACCCGACTTCCTAGCCTGCTTTCCATCGAAAAACGGCACCGTTGCCAGAGCGCGCAGCCGCCGAAATTCATCCACCGCCCGCGACGTCAAAGCTTGTTCAGCCCGTCCAGCGCCGCCACTTTATAGGCCTCCGCGAGCGTCGGATAGTTGAAAACGGCGTCGCGGAAATATTCCACCGTTCCGCCGTAAAAGATCACCGACTGCCCGATGTGCACAATCTCCGTGGCCCGCTGACCGATCACGTGCACCCCGAGCAGTTTTTTCGTGTAGCGGTCGAACAGCAGCTTCAGCATTCCGCTCTCATCTCCGAGCATCATGCTCTTCGCCAGCTCGTTGTATTTCGCCACCCCAACCTCATATGGCACTTTCTGCAGCGTCAATTGCTCTTCCGTCTGCCCCACCATTGAAATTTCGGGAATCGTGTAAATCCCGTAGGGGAAAAGTCCCGGTATATGCTGAAAGGGCACCCCGAACATATCGCAACTGGCCAGCCGTCCCTGCTCCATCGACGTGCTGGCGAGCGCCGGAAACCCGATCACGTCTCCCGCCGCGTAGATGTGCGGTGCCTCCGTCTGAAACCGGTCGTTCACCACGATTTTCCCCCGCGGCCCCGGCTTGAGCCCCGCCGCTTCCAGATTAAGCTGGTCCCCGTTCGCCTGCCGCCCCACCGCGTACAGCAGCGCATCCCCCTGCACTTTCTTTCCGCTTTCGAGTTCGGCGAACACGCGGTCGCGCTGCGCGTCCATCCCGACTCGCGTCACTTTTTCGCCCAGGCGGAACGTTGTCCCCATTTGCCGCAGATGGTAGGCCAGCGCCTCGACAATTTCCCGGTCGACGAAATCCAATATCATGGGCCGCTGGTCGATTAGCGTGACTTCCGTTCCCAGCGCCGCCAGAAACGACGCATATTCGAGCCCCACCACCCCCGCTCCCACCACGATCATCTCCCTCGGAATTCCGTCCAGGCTCTCCAGATGATCCGTGTCCACGATTCTCTTGTCGTCAAACGGAATGCTCGGATCGTGCGCCGGCCGCGTTCCGCACGCGATCAAGACGTGCTCTCCCTGCAGCACGGTTCGTCCCCCTTCGCCTGCCACTTCCACCGTGCGCGGATCCACAAATGTCGCCATCCCTTGAAACACGTCCACCCGGTTCCGCTTCAGCTGCGAGCGAATCACTTCCGTCTCTCGCCCGATGATCGCTTTCGCCTTCGTGGTCAGGTCCTGCACCGTGATTTCGTTTCGGCCGCGGTATTGGCTTCCGTAAAACGCCTTCACCACCGGCCCCGTGAGTTGAAAAATTGCTTCCCGCACGCTCTTGCTGGGGATCGTGCCCGTGTGCACGCAGACTCCGCCGATCATGAACGTGCGGTCCACCACCGCCACTTTTTTCCGCAGCTTCGCCGCGCAGATCGCGCCCTTTTGTCCCGCGGGACCGCTGCCGATTACGATCAGATCGTAGTTTGAATTTGACATTGTCGCGCCGTTTCCCGATAGAGCCGCTCAGGTATGTTGCCGCGAATTTTGCTCGCTTGCGGCCCGCTCGAGAGGGTCTTGCGGCCCGCGGCTTTGGCCCGTTTGCAGGAGGGGAACTTTCGCACGCCGGAGTTTTCCGCCGGCCAGGCGCCGTTTCAATCGTACCCCGCTAGGATACTCAAAAAGGGTATCGTCTGCCAGCCGCCGCAAAAATCCGGTTGCGTTCCTGTGCACGCCTTGCCCGCCACGGTGATTTCACCGGCGGTTCAAACGAGCACGATTAAATCAATCTCCACCCGCACATCCTTCGGCAGGCGCGACACTTCCGCGGTTGACCTCGCCGGTGGATTCTGCCCGAAATATTTCCCGTACACTTCGTTCATCGCCGGAAAATCGTTCATGTCCTTCAAATAGACCGTGGCCTTCACCGCATTTTCGAGCTTCGATCCCGCCGCCTCCACGATCGCCTTCAAATTCTCCATCACGCGCTCCGTCTGCGCTTTCACGTCTCCTTCCACCACCGCTCCCGTCGAAGCATCCAGCGCCACTTGCCCCGCCGTGAACAAAAATCCGTTGCCGCGAACTCCTTGCGAATATGGCCCGATCGCTTTCGGTGCTTTTTCAGTCGAAACGATGCCTTTCATTTCCTTCCTCCCTGGTCCTGAATCAGAAATCGGTCGCCGGCCTCATCGCGCCGGCTCGGAACCGCTCTCGTAGCGCGCTCGAAAATCCGCCGGAATCCCTTTCTGGTAGAGCCACGCTCGAAAAACGTCCGCCAGATTTTTCCCCGTGGTTTGCTCCAGCGCCGACCGCATCACGTCGATGCCCGCCTCCTGTCCCCGCATCAGCGTCACCATTTCCCGCAATCCGGCTCGCACGGATTTTTCTCCGTACGTATCCTCGAGCGCAACGTAGAAGAGCGGCGCTTTCGCGCGCGCGATTTCCTGAATTTCCGCGGAATCGCTCTCGCGCACCACTCCCAGCGGCGTCTCCTTGGCCGCGCGGCATGCCGCGTCGTACCGGGCCAGGTATTTTTCCACCCGCTCTTTCCGGCCGGCCTCGCCTTCCGTTGCCTCCGCCATCACGATGGTCGCGTATTCCGGCAGGCCGTCGCCCATGGAAATCGCCGCGAACGCCGGCGGATAAATCTCGTCGCCGAACCAGTCGTGCGCCAGCGCGATCGACACTTCATCGAGAAATTCCGCGCTGTCCACCCCTTTCGCCAGCAAATCCGGGCTTGCCAGCGCTCCTCCGGGAAATCCCGCGGCTCCCCGATTTTCCCCGGGGCGTTCCGCGTGGAGCTCCGGGGCCTCGACGATCAGCGGCGCCGCCGCTCCGCTTGCCGGCGGCCCGAATTCAGTTTTCATCGTGTCCCAGGCCTGTCCCAGCTTTTTTTGCGCCGCGGATACATCTCCCGCGAGTGGCGATAGCGCCCAAAACCGCGTCTCGTCCTCGTCCGCGCCGGGCGGCAACTGTTGGTACCGCCCCGCCACGATAAATGGCGCGAGATCGTTCTTGCCCAGCGCAAACGTGTACACCCATTCGCCGTTCTTTTCTTTTTTGCTCTTCAACCCTCCGCGAGCGGTCACCTGATATCCCGCCGGCACTCGCACCGTGTACGCCGTTTCTTTCGGCCGCTTCGGACGCGGCGACAACAGGTGCCGGGGAGGTTCGAGCTCGGGGGACCATCCGCGCGATCCGAGGTGAAAATCGTTCGCCCCAATCGTGATTCGCCCGCCTTGCTCCCCGGGAGCGCTCAGATTATATTCAACCGCCAGCCGGAGTTTATTTTTTAGTCCCAGCCCGGATTCCAGAGGGATTCGCCACTCGTCGGGCGAGTCTTCGCGATATTCTTCGGGCAACTCCTCGACGGCCGCCTCGCGTCCGCCGATTTCGGCCCGCGTATCGCTCCGCCCATACGCCTTTTCCGGAGGCAGCTTCACATCCAAATAGGTAAGAGGAGTTGTCCCCGTGTTTTGGATCAGGTATTCCGCCCGGACGTGAATTTCCGGCGTTGCTCCGCTGGTGAACCGCACCTCGCGCCTCTGCTCGACAATCGTGTAGCCCGGCGCAAGAGGCACTGCACATCCCGGCGCCAGCACAATCAGCAAGCCGGCGAGCCCTGCCGCCGCCAGAGGCACATGAAATTTGGGTTTCAAGGCAGTTGAATTCTAGCGGGTCGGTCCTACAGGGTCAAAATCCGAATTGGCCGGGGAATTGGAAATTGCCCCTCGGCCGGGGCGCGAGCGGGGAGCCGGAATCTGAACGCCCGCTCGTTTCACTTTATCCTGTGCCGTGGAAGTGGCGGAGTATTTCCGCGTCGCTCATCCCATGCTTTCGCGCCGCAATGATGGCGTCTGCTTCCGAGTCCGGCACGCCGCTTTTCACCAAGTCCAGCAGCGTGCTGCTTCGTATGGCTACATTCTTCATTCGCCCCAGCGACGCCCCGGAAAGCACGGGCTTCCCGGCCGCGTGCGCCCGCGCTACGTCCAGGACGATCTCTTCGGAAAGTCCCGCGAGCTTGATCGCCTGAAGTTCGCCCACGTCGAGCCCCAGTTGATTCAGCTGCGCCAGCTCCATCACGCCCTGCTCGCTGATTCCCACCTGAACCAGGCCCGCTACTGCCTCTCCTGCATCGAATTCCGTTTTCCGCGCGTGATACATGCTCAGCAGCTGTACGCAGTCCGCGTCGCTCAGTCCAGCTTGCCTCGCTGTGGCAATTTCTCCGATCTCCGCCTGCGATATTTTGTCGGCCTTCAACTCTTTGATGGCATCGTACGACATTCCCGCTTGATCGAGCGCCGAGGTATCGAGCGGAGGAATCGAATGGCATCCGGCGAGCGCCATCGCTCCGGCCAGCAGCCAGCAGGCCGCCACGCCGCTCCTGTGCCGGGTAAATCGCGCGCCTTCCGGATGACTCTCTGGGACGAGTCGCGCCGCCATTCCCTTATTTTATGCGTCTCTGCCGGGCTTCGCCGCATGCGATCCGCGCCTGGATGGCCATTTTGGCAACACCCGCGCCCCCGGCTCCGTCAGCCGCGGCCGTGCGGAATTCCACCCAAGGAAGTTTTCGCCTGTGAATTTATACGTTGTAGACGCGCTCGATGTCGAATACGCCCGGGATTCTCTTTACGCCGCTCAAAATCTTCTCCAGCTGTTTCCGGTCCCGCACGTCCAGCGCCACTTCAATCCGCGCCCGCATGTCCTGCCCTCCGCTTTCAAACGTCCGGATATTCGCCCCCGTTTCGCTGATCACGCCGGTGATGTCCGCCAGCATTCCAGGGCGGTCTTCGGTGAAAATCCGCAGCCGGACCGGGAAGGTCGTCTCCGTCACGCTTGCCCAAGCCACCGGCATTCTCCGGTCCGATTCGTACAACAGGTTTTGCACGTTCGGGCAGCTCACCCCGTGGACGGCGATGCCCCGCCCTCGCGTGACATATCCGATGATTTCGTCACCCGGAATCGGGTTGCAGCATTTCGCGCGGTACACCATCAAGTCGTCGTGGCCCTTCACTACGATCGCCGGGTCGCCCATCCCCAGGATTTTCTTCACCGACGACACCAGCTTCGGCTGCTTTTCTTCCGGCGCCTCGGCCAGCGTTTCTCCGCTTGCTTTCGCCAGCGCCTGCCGCGCCGACCATTTTCCGTAGCCGAGCTCCGCGAACAGATCCTCCACCCTCGAGCACCCGTAATCCGACGCCACCTTCTGCCAGTCCTGGTCTGAGATTTTTTTCAGGTTGATTTCGGAGTGTCGCGCTTCTTTTTCGATCAGCTTGCGCCCCACGTCGATCGCGTGGTCCCGCTCGTGCAGGTTGATCCATTGCCGGATTTTGCTTCGCGCCCGCGACGTGTGCACGAAGTTCAGCCAGTCGCGCGACGGCTCGTGCCCCTTTTGCGTCAGAATTTCCGCTACGTCGCCGTTGGCCAGCGCGTGCCTCAGCGGCACGATCGACCCGTTCACTTTCGCTCCCACGCACTGGTGGCCCACTTCCGTGTGGATCGCGTAGGCGAAATCCACGGGCGTCGCCCCTCGCGGCAGCACCACCACCCGCCCCTTCGGCGTGAACGTGTAGACCTCTTCCGGATACAGGTCCACCCGTAGCGTCGAGAGAAATTCGCTCGGCTCCTGCATCTCCTGCACCCACTCGATCAGCTGCCTCATCCACACGATGCGCTGGTCGTCGGCCGAAGACGACGACGCCATATCCCGCCCGTCCTTGTACTTCCAGTGCGCCGCCACTCCTTGTTCGGCGATTCGGTGCATCTCTTGCGTCCGGATCTGCACTTCGAACGGCTGTCCCGTGTGGATCACGCTCGTGTGCAGCGATTGATACAGATTGGGGCGGGGCATCGCGATGAAATCCTTGAATCGTCCCGGCACGGGCCGCCACATCTGGTGAATCACGCCCAGCGCCCCATAACAGTTTTTTACCGTGTCCGTAATCACGCGCACCGCGAGAAAATCGAACACCTGGTCGAGCGTCCTCTGCTGCTTCTGAATTTTCAGGTGCAGGGAATACAGCCTCTTGATCCTTGCCTGCACTTCGGCGGGTATCCCGCTCTCCACCATCTTGGCCCGGATCTGGTTTTGCACCTCCTCCAGAAACCGGTCGTAGAATTTCTGCTTCGACGCGATCTTTTTTTGCAGTTCCCGGAAGGCTTCGGGTTCGAGATACTGGAACGCCAAATCCTCCAGTTCGCCTCGGATCAACCCCATTCCCAGCCGGTTCGCCACCGGTGCGTAAATGTCCAGCGTCTCCCGCGCGATCCGTTTCTGCCGGTCCGTGTCCAGGTATTCGAGCGTCCTCATGTTGTGCAGCCGGTCCGCCAGCTTCACCAGGATCACCCGGACGTCGTTCACCATCGCCAGCAGCATTTTCCTTACGTTTTCCGCCTGCCGCGCCTCTGGCGCCTGCAAATCCAGCCGGCTGATCTTCGTCGCTCCCTCCACCAGCCTGGCCACGTCCGCGCCGAATTCCGCCTCGATCGTCTCGATCGGAATCTTCGTGTCTTCCACCACGTCATGCAGCAGCGCCGCGCACAGCGACACTGAATCGAGCTTCATGTCCGCCAGCAGATGCGCCACTTCCACCGGGTGCGATAGGTAGGGTTCGCCGGAGAGCCGCGTCTGCTGGTGGTGCTGCTTCGCCGCAAAATCGTACGCCCGCCGCAAGATTTCTTGGTCGTCCCCCGGCCGGTTGCGTCGAATCTTGTCCGTCAGCTCCACAAACCGCAGATCCACGGCTCTTCGCGCGGCTACACTGATCTGAGATTTCGGTGCCGGGTCCATGTCCCTCCATTCTAATCCCGCTGCTCGCTCTTCCGCGACCCTTCCTTCGCTGTCCGCGTGAACACTTGACATGCAATTCTCACGCAAATAGAGTGATTCTAGTTCCGAACTCTCGCGGGACATTCGTGCGAAGGAGGACGCTATGCGCAGGTCCGTGATTCTTGGGTCGGCCCTTTTTCTTCTTGCCACTTCTTTTTTCGCCGCGCTTCCCGCAAGTGCGCAGCAAACACCCGGCGCCGAGACGGTTCCCGTTACCACCTACGTCACCGTCCTCGGCCCGAAATACACTCCTCCGCCGGCGATTTCCAAGGACGACGTTATCGTCTACCAGAACAAGAAAAAGGTCGGCGTCACCAGCTGGATCCCCGCCCAGGGCGATAAATCCTCCCTCCAACTGGCCATTGTTGTGGACGACGCGGATTCCTCGGACCTCGCCATCCAGCTGAACGACATCCGCGCCTTCATCAACCAGCAGCCGTCCACTACTTCCGTCGGCGTCTTCTACGCCAGCAACGGCACCGTCCAGGCTCTTTCTCAGTTCAGCACGGATCACGAAGCCGTGGCCAAGACCGTCCGCATTCCTCTCGGCTACTGGGGCGCCTATTCCAGCATCTATTTCTCGCTCCAGGACCTCATCAAGCGCTGGCCGGTCACGCCCGGATCGCGCCGCGAAATCCTTCTCTTGGCCGACGGAATCGACCGGTTCCGCGGCAACATTCCCACCAGCCCCGATCTTTTGACGGTAATTTCCAAGGCCCAGACCGCCGACATCATGATTCACACCATCTATTGCCGCGGCGTCGGCCATATCACCCGCAACCTCTTCATGGTCACCCTCGGCCAGGGCAATCTTTCCCAGCTCACCGAGGGCACGGGTGGCGAAGCCTTCTTCCAGGGATTGCAGACTCCCATCGCTCTCGCGCCTTTCCTCGATCAACTCAACGTCGTCCTGAAGAACCAGTATTGGCTGACCTTCGACGCCAATCGTGCCAAAAAGGCGAAGGGTGAGCTTCAGCGCTTCCGCGTCACCACCGAAATCAAGGGCGTGGATATCAGCGCCCCCGATCAAGTCTTCGTCCCGATTCTGTAGACCTTTGTTGTCTCATGCGGCGCGGCAGCCCTGTCGCGCCGCCTTTTTTTTCGGAATTCTCGCTCGCCCTTCTCTCAAGCGATCCCGAGCGTCCGGTTGAAAAAATCCACGATATATTTCCAAACCAGGTAGTAGACGCAGACGGCCACGCAAATGCCAAACGCGATTTCCGCGTAGTTCTCCTCCACCATTCCGAACCACACGAGTCCCTTCGCCGAAACCGTCACGAATCCGAATCCGTGCGCCAGCGTGAATGCAATCGGCGCCATCACGAACGGAAGGATCGCCCAGTGCATCCCGATCGGAAAGCTCCGCCACTGGCTCATCTTCTGGTATGCCACGTTCCATACGGGAAATTTGCGGGGGAGGGAATTCGGAGCGAATGCTGGAACCTCGGCAGTTTCTGCCGCCCAAATAAAAAAGCCCCGGCTCGAATTGCTTCGAACCGGGGCTAGCCCGCCGCAGCGGGCTTTGCGTTTGTTGTGCCCCAGTCAAAAAAGAACTCTTTGACTTCGAGTGAACCAAGCCAGAACCCGAATGTAGGGAATCAAACGCCCGGTCGTGAGGACCGGGTGAAGAGCCGTATCTGCCGAAGGCAGACCGTGCTCCCTTTTCTTTTAGAAAGGAGGTGATCCAGCCGCAGGTTCTCCTACGGCTACCTTGTTACGACTTCACCCCAATCATGAGTCATACCTTGAGCGCTTGCCTCCTTGCGGTTGGCACGGCGA
>Ga0335075_10000483_pt1 | contig 70966 bp, 68 predicted proteins | sample Lox_Sample_24_FD_206723 | JGI IMG/M metagenome (GOLD analysis project Ga0335075, IMG submission 206723) | Soil microbial communities from Loxahatchee National Wildlife Refuge, Florida, United States - Lox_Sample_2.4 | ecosystem: Environmental > Terrestrial > Soil > Wetlands | place: USA... | reverse complement strand
ACGAGGTGTCGTCGACCTTGTCGTAGCGCCATCGCGTATGGGTCTTCGCCCGGTGATGTCGCCGGCACAGGGGTGCGATGTTGCAGTCGCAGGTCGGTCCACCGCGCGCGGCGGGGTCGATGTGGTCACAGTCCGCCCGGCGGGCTCGTCTCTGGCACCACGGGAACACACACGTGTGCTGCAGCAGAACCTGACGCTCACGCAACCGGTCCGGGGTCTCATAGGCGTCCACGTGCACGTGATCGGACAGGTCGATGACCGGCTTCACCACGACCTGGGCGTCCGGGTTCGCACACCAGGTCTTGACCTGCTCGGCCGAGACGAACGAGCGGGTCTCCTCGACCCGAGCCAGATCCAGATCGGTGCCGGAACCGGCGAGGGCGGCCTCGGAGAGGTGCACGTGCACCAGCACCTGCCGCGGCTTCGTGCCCGGTCCCGCTGGAGGCGCCTCGGCGTTCAGGTCGAGCGAGAGCTGACGCCGAGCCAGGTCACCGACCGCGATCGAGCGGCGCACGTCCAACGGCGCGTCCAGACCGAGAGTGCCGAGGTCACGCGCCCGCCGGGCGACCGCGTCCTCCAGATCCAGCGCGTCGGCCAGATCCAACGTGCCGTGCACGTCGACGCAGCCGTCGAAGGAGACCTGGCGGGTCTCGATGTCGAAGTGCCGTCCCTCCTGGGCCGCGATGCGGCGAGCCTCGGCCTCGTCTGGGTCGAACCGGACCCGCGCCTCCTCGACCGTGCGGTCGAGCTGGGCGATCGAGACCTTGTGCGCCACCGCCGCGAGGTGGGCGTCGACGTACGCGGCGCCCGCCATGGGGAGGTCCAGGGTGGACTTGGCGATCCGCCGCGCCTTCCACACCGGCAGATCCAACGACTGGACCCGGGCGTAGAGGTGCGGGAGGCGGTGGGCCAGCTCGACCGCCTCACCCAGGTACATCCGCCCCGCGTCAGTGGAGAGCCCGAGGGCGGCGGCGAACTCCAACACACTGAACTCGGCCACCAGCGGGGCGCCTTCGCCGGCGATCGTCAACGCGTCCTCAGCACCCGCAACCAGCACGGCGGCGTCATCCAACGAATCGGTCGAGTGCATCCCTGCCCAAGCGACCGCGGCAGCCAACTGGCGGGCGGTCGCTCGAGCCTCGATCTGCCTCTCGGCGCCCACGTAGGCGAGCAACGCGGATGCGTTGTCGCAGTCGTGGAGTTCCCGAGTGGCCATACGAAGATGGTAGAGGCGGGCGCCGACAGTGCGGGGTCGTCCTCCACAGCAGGCGGGAGTGCCCGCTCGGCGCTGCTTCTTGGCTCGCTGGGTTTCGAGGCTCAGGACTTCGTCCTTCGCACCTCAACCAGCGTCACCGACGCGTTCGTCATACTGAGCTTCCTCAGCGGTGACCACAGCGGTCGACCCGAAGCAGCCGGCGACCCGCCGGCGACCGCGACCAGGTACGACGAGGGCCGCCTACGGTGACCCCGTTGTCTCAGTGATCCCTGAAGCAGCCGCATGCCGACAAGGGGCCGCAACCCATCGCTGCTTCTCGGCTCGCTGGGTTTCGAGGCTCAGGACTTCGTCCTTCGCACCTCAACCAGCGTCACTGACGCGTTCGTCATACTGAGCTTCCTCAGCGGTGACCACAGCGGTCGACCCGAAGCAGCCGGCGACCCGCCGGTGACCGCGACCAGGTACGGCGAGTGCCGCCTGCGGTGACCCCGTTGTCTCTGTGGTCTTTGAAGCAGCCGCGTGCCGACAAGGGGCCGCAACCCATCGCTGCTTCCCGGCTCGCTGGGTTTCGAGGCTCAGGACTTCGTCCTTCGCACCTCAACCAGCGGCACCGACGCGTCCGGCGTACTGATCTTCCTGAGCGGTGACCACAGCGGTCGACCCGAGCCAGCCGCCAACCTGCAAGCGACCGCGACCAGGTACGACGAGGGCCGCCCGCGGTGAACCATCGGTGAGCCGACCGGAGTCCGCGGCCGCCGTACCCGACGCTGTTTCTCAGCTCGCCGGGTTTCGAGGCTCAGGACTTCGTCCTTCGCACCTCAACCAGCGACGGTCCTGAGCTCGCCACAGAGCACTCACAGGACTCTCACAGGTAGCGTCGGGATCGTGTCCGGCATGGAGCTGACCCGACCCGACGGATCACCGTTGCGCGTGCTCGTCGTCGACGACGAGGTCAACATCGCCGAGCTCATCTCGATGGCGCTGCGCTACGAGGGGTGGCAGGTCACGACCGCGCACACGGGTACCAAGGCGGTCGCGGCGGCGAAGGAGGCGCAGCCGGACGCGGTGGTGCTCGACATGATGCTGCCCGACTTCGACGGCCTCGAGGTGCTGCGCCGGATGCGTGGGGTGGACCCGGGGCTGCCCGTGGTGTTCCTGACCGCCAAGGACGCGGTCGAGGACCGGATCGCGGGACTGACCGCCGGTGGCGACGACTACGTGACCAAGCCGTTCTCCCTGGAGGAGCTGGTCGCCCGGCTGCGCGGGCTGATGCGCCGGGCCGGCGCGCGGCAGGCGGCCGAGTCGTCGGTGCTGGCCGTGGGCGACCTGACGCTCGACGAGGACAGCCACGAGGTGTTCCGGGCCGGCCAGGAGATCTTGCTGACCGCGACCGAGTTCGAGCTGCTCCGCTTCCTGATGCGCAACCCGAAGCGGGTGCTCAGCAAGGCGCAGATCCTCGACCGGGTCTGGAACTACGACTTCGGCGGCCAGGCCAACGTGGTCGAGCTCTACATCTCCTACCTGCGCAAGAAGATCGACGCGGGTCGCGAGCCGATGATCCACACCATGCGCGGGGCCGGGTACGTGCTGAAGCCGGCCTCGTGAGCGCATGGACCTCCGCCCCCGCTCCCTGACCTCGCGGCTGGTCGTCACCACGACGGCCCTCGTCGCGCTGGTCTCGATCCTGATCGGCGTCGCCACCGCGCTGGCGATGCGCTCCTACCTGTTCTCCCAGCTCGACGCCGAGGTGGAGCAGGCCAGCCGACGGGCGATGCTCGTCGAGCGGGACATGTTCGATCCGGGAGACCGTCCGGCCCCGCCGGACGGGCGCGGGCCACGCCAGACCAAGGGCTCGCTGTTCGCCTCGGACGTGACGGGCACGCTCGCCGGCGTGGTCCTGACCGACGATCCGAACGGGGAACGTGCGCTCACCACCGGAGCCCTGGACGTCCTCTCGGACCTCGACGCCGACGGGGACGCACACGCCGTGGACCTGCCCGGCTTCGGCAGCTACCGGATCGCGGTCGACGAGGGAGCCGACGGCGTCACCCGGATCAGCGGCCTGCCCACGTCCGAGGTCGACGACACGGTCACCTCGCTCATCCGCGTCGAGCTCCTCCTGACCGCCGCCGGGGTCGTGCTCGCGCTCGGCGTGGGCCTGGCCGTCGTACGCCGCCAGCTCCGCCCGCTCCGGGAGGTGGCCGCGACCGCGCACACCGTGGCCGCGCTCCCGCTGGCCGAGGGCGAGATCGACCTGGCCGAGCGGGTGCCCGAGCACCTCACCGACGAGCGGACCGAGGTCGGGCAGGTGGGCGCGGCGCTCAACACCCTGCTCGCGCACGTCGAGGACTCGCTGACGGCGCGGCACCGCAGCGAGATGCAGGTCCGCCAGTTCGTGGCGGACGCCTCCCACGAGCTGCGTACGCCGCTGGCCACGATCGCCGGCTACACCGAGCTCGCCCGCCGCCGCCCCGACGACGCGGAGGCGGGCTCGATCGCGCTCGGCAAGGTCGAGGAGGAGTCGCGGCGGATGACCGCGCTCGTCGAGGACCTGCTGCTCCTCGCGCGGCTCGACTCCGGCCGTCCCCTCGAGCGCGAGCCCGTCGACCTGACCCGGCTCCTGCTCGAGGCGGTCTCCGACGCCCGCGTCCTCGCGCCGGAGCACCACTGGCGACTGGACCTGCCCGAGGAGTCGGTCGAGGTAGTCGGCGACGAACAGCGGCTGCACCAGGTGGTGACCAACCTGCTGACCAACGCCCGCAAGTACACCCCCGCGGGCACCACCGTCACGGTCACGGCCCGTCCCGGTGGGTTCGCCGTCCACGACGACGGCCCCGGCTTCCCACCGGAGCTGGTCGACCACGCCTTCGAGCGGTTCGCCCGCGGTGACGCCTCGCGCCACCGCGAGGGCGGCGCGGGCCTGGGGCTCGCCCTCGTCCAGGCGATCGTCACCGCGCACGGCGGATCCGTATCCCTCGCCAGCAGGCCGGGCGACACGCGGGTCGCCGTACGGCTGGACTGAGGGCGACTCAGAGCTTGACGCCGTGCTCCTTCAGCACCGCGACCGGGTCGACGGCGTCCCCGCCGTCGGGGCGCACCTCGAAGTGCAGGTGCGGGCCGGTGGAGTTGCCGGTGGAGCCGACGAGGCCGATGACCTGCCCGGTGCTGACCTGGTCGGTCACGGCGACGTCGATGCGGGAGAGGTGGGCGTACCAGGTCACGTTGCCGTCGGGGTGGGTGATCTCCACCTTGTTGCCGTAGGGGCCGTCCCAGTCGGCGAAGGTGACCATCCCTGCCGTGACCGAGCGGACCTTCGTGCCGGTCGGCGCGGAGAAGTCCTGACCGGTGTGGATGGACTCCCAGTGCGGACCGGTCTCGCCGTACGTGCTCGACAGCCTGCGGTACGACGCCACCGGGAGCACCCAGGTCCCCGAGATGGGTCCCCAGCTCTCGAAGGTCTTGCGCGCCAGCACGGCCAGCTCGCGGGCGGCCCGGCGCTCCCGGCGCAGCCGCGCCCGGCGGGCCTGCGCCCGCTTCTGGGCAGCGGTCGCGACGGGCTGCGTCGCCACAGGCGCGGCCGTGGGGGAAGCAGCAGGGGCAGCCGAGGGAGCGGCCGAAGGGGTGGGAGCCGCTGACGGGGAGGGCGACGCGGACGGCGTACCCGACGGCGGGGGTGAGGACGAGGCCGACCGCGCGAACGTGCTCGGCTCGGCAGGCGGCTCGTCGGCGACCGCGACCGCGGCCGGCACGGGCTCCAGCAGCGGCACCACCACTTCGACGCCGGTCGTGAAGAAGACGCCCACGACCGCCGTGACGAGCGCCCCGCCCACCCAGCCCTGGGTCCACCAGGGCATGCCGGGATCGGGTGACGGTACGGATCCGGACGGGGAGGTCACGAGGTAGGCCTTCGGCCGGTACGGCGGAGATCTGACCGCTTCCGAGCGGGGCAATCCGGTTCTGATCGTCGGCGATCCGCGTTAGCCTGGGCCGCACAGATTGTCAGACAATCCGCACGACCGACCCGAGGAGGCGAAAGATGACGGCCACGGCCATCCCCACCCAGCACGACTCGAGCACGGAGCAGTTCCAGCGCGCAGAGGCGCGCACGGCGCACAACTACCACCCGCTGCCGGTGGTGGTGGAGCACGCGGCCGGCGCGTGGATGACCGACGTCGACGGCGCCCGCTTCCTCGACCTGCTCGCCGGCTACTCCGCCCTCAACTTCGGGCACGGCCACCCGGCCCTCCTGCAGGCCGCGCACGAGCAGCTCGACCGGCTCACGCTGACCAGCCGGGCCTTCGTGCACGACCGGTTCGCCGACTTCTGCACCGCGCTCGGCGACCTGTGCGGCAAGGACCTCGTGCTGCCGATGAACACCGGCGCGGAGGCGGTCGAGACCGCGATCAAGGTGATCCGCAAGTGGGGCTACGAGGTCAAGGGCATCGCCCCCGACCGGGCCGAGATCATCGTGGCCGCCGGCAACTTCCACGGGCGCACGACCACCATCGTGGGCTTCTCCGATGACCCCGAGGCGCGCGACCACTTCGGCCCGTTCGCCCCCGGCTTCGTGATGGTCCCGTACGGCGACCTCGCGGCCGTCGAGGCCGCGATCACCGAGCACACCGCGGGCGTCCTCATCGAGCCCATCCAGGGCGAGGGCGGCGTGGTGATCCCGCCCGACGGCTTCCTGAGCGGCCTGCGCGAGCTGTGCACGCGGCACGACGTGCTGTTCGCGGCCGACGAGATCCAGGCGGGCCTGGGCCGCACCGGCCGGACGTTCGCCTGCGACCACGAGGACGTCGTCCCCGACCTCTACCTGCTGGGCAAGGCGCTCGGCGGCGGGATCGTCCCCGTCTCCGCCGTGGTGGCCGACCGCGAGATCCTCGGCGTCCTGCGCCCCGGCCAGCACGGCTCGACCTTCGGCGGCAACCCGCTGGCCTGCGCCGTCGGCACCGCTGTCGTCGGCCTGCTCGCGACCGGCGAGCCGCAGGCCCGCGCCGCCGACCTGGGGGTCGTCCTGCGCGAGCGGCTCGAGGCGCTCGTCGGGCACGGCGTGGTCGGCGTACGCACCCGTGGCCTGTGGGCCGGCGTCGACGTCGACCCCGCGGTCGGCACCGGCCGCGCGGTCTGCGAGGCGCTGATGGCGCGCGGCGTCCTCGCCAAGGACACCCACGGATCGACCATCCGCCTCGCTCCCCCGCTGGTCGTCTCCGAGGAGGACCTGAACTGGGGTCTCGACCAACTGGCGGAGGTCGTCAGGGGCGACTGAGGGACGCCTCGATCAGCGGGCGCAGCGAGCCCGCGAGGATGCCGATCAGCTCCTCGCGGGACACCCCGTTGGGGTCGGCGCGCCAGGTCAGCACGAGCTCCTCGGTCATCGCCGACCAGCCGCGCACGACCAGCCGGGTGAGCGGGGTGTCGGGGAGGATCTCGCCCTCGGCGTCCTCGCGGAAGATCCGGTCCGTGAGCACCGAGCGCGCCTCGTCGTAGATGTCGCGGAGCGTCTCGTTGCCGCTCGCGGCCGCCTTGACCAGCGACAGGTAGCCCTCGTAGTTGGCGAGGACGTAGTCGAGGTACGCCGTCACCGAGACCAGCAGCCGCTCCTCCAGCTCGCCGTCCGCGGGCGGCACGGTCTGGGCGATCAGGTCGTCGGCCGCGCGGCGTACGACGGCCTCGCGGAACGCGTGCTTGCTGCCGAAGTAGTGGTAGAGCAGGCCGCGCGAGATCCCGGCCTCCTCGGCCAGGACGTCGATGCTCAGCTCCTCGATCGAGCGGGTCGCGAGCAGCCGGACGCCGAGGTCGAGCAGCTGGGCGCGGCGCTCGTCGGGGCTGAGCCGGGTGCGCGCGGACTGGGTCACGCCCGCCATCCTATCTATTGACAGTCGTTCAATAATGGGTACGGTCGGATCCATGCTCCCTCCGTCGCGTGTCGAACACCTGGTGGTCGGCGCCGGGTTCGCCGGCCTGTGCGCCGCGATCAAGCTGCAGGAGGACGGCGAGACCGACTTCCTCGTCCTCGAGAAGGCCGGCGACGTCGGCGGCACCTGGCGCGACAACACCTACCCCGGTGCGGCCTGCGACGTACCGAGCCAGCTCTACTCCTTCTCCTTCGCCCCGAACCCCGACTGGACCTCGTCCTTCTCGGCGCAGCCCGAGATCCACGCCTACCTCCAGCGGGTCGCGCGCGAGGCCGGCGTCCTGGACCGCTTCGTCTTCGACACCCGGCTCGAGGACGCGCGCTGGGACGACGACGCCCGCCAGTGGGTGTGTACGACGTCGCGCGGCGTCATCCGCTCCCGCACCCTGGTGGTCGGGGCCGGCGCGCTCTCCGAACCGCGGCTGCCCGACATCGACGGGCTGGCCGACTTCCGTGGCGACCTCTTCCACTCCGCGCGCTGGGACCACGCGGCCGACCTGGCCGGCAAGCGGGTGGCCGTGATCGGCACCGGCGCGTCCGCGATCCAGATCGTCCCCGAGCTGCAGCGCACCGTCGGCCACCTCGACGTCTACCAGCGCACCGCGCCGTGGGTCATCCCGCGCTCCGACCGGCGCTACTCGGCGCTCGAGCGGGCCGCGCTCCGCAAGCTGCCGGGACTGCGGCGCGCCTACCGCACGGGGATCTACTGGGCGCGCGAGTCGTACGTCCCCGCGTTCACGATCGAGCGCCGGATCGCCTGGCCGGCCCGGCAGCTGGCGCTGGCCAACATCCGTCGCGGCATCGCGGACCCGGCCCTGCGCGAACGGGTGACGCCGAGCTTCGCGCTCGGCTGCAAGCGGGTGCTGATCTCCAACACCTACTACCCGGCCCTCGCCGCCGACAACACCGAGCTCGTCACCGACGGCATCGCCCGGGTCACCGAGGACGCGATCGTCACCGCCGACGGCACCGCGCGGCCGGTCGACGCGATCGTGGTCGCCACCGGGTTCTTCACCACCGAGCTGCCGATCGCGTCGCGCATCGCCGGTCGCACCGGCCGCACGCTCGCCGAGGTCTGGGAGGAGCGCGGCATGTCGGCGTACAAGGGCACCACGGCGCCGGGCTTCCCCAACCTGTTCTTCCGGGTCGGTCCGAACACCGGCCTCGGCCACTCCAGCATGGTCTTCGTCATCGAGTCGCAGGTCGCCTACCTGCGCGCCGCGGTGCGAGCGATGCGCGAGGGCCGGTACGCCGCCGTCGAGCCGACCGAGGACGCGACCGACCGCTGGAACGACCGCCTGCAGCGCCGGATGGGACGCACGGTCTGGAGCACCGGCGGGTGCTCCAGCTGGTACCTCGACCGGCACGGCCGCAACACCACGCTCTGGCCGCGCGCGACGTTCACGATGCGCGCGCAGCTCTCGTCGTTCGACGCCGCGGCGTACCACCGGACGCCGCTCCCTACCCCGACCCGTGAGGACGTGACCGCATGAGGACCCTGGACGGCAAGGTCGTCGTGATCACCGGCGCCGGCTCCGGCATCGGCCGAGCCCTGGCGGTGGACTGCGCCGGGCGCGGCGCGCTGCTGGCGATCTCCGACGTCGACGAGGCGGGCCTCGCCGAGACCGTCGACCTGGTCAAGGCGGCGGGCGCGCGCGAGGTCCGGTCCGACCGGCTGGACGTCGCCGACCGCACCGCCATGGCGTCGTACGCCGCCGCCGTGGCCGAGCAGTTCGGCCGCGTCAACGTGATGGTCAACAACGCCGGCGTGGCCCTGGCCGGCGACTTCGTCGACCTGGAGTACGACGACATCGACTGGATCGTCGGCATCAACCTCACCGGCGTCCTCAACGGGACCAAGGAGTTCCTGCCCCACCTGATCGCCTCCGGCGACGGCCACCTGGTGAACCTGTCGTCGCTGTTCGGCCTGGTCGCGATGCCGGGCCAGAGCATCTACAACGCGACCAAGTACGCCGTCCGCGGCATGACCGAGGCGATCCGCATCGAGATGCTCGCCGGCGGCCACCCCGTCGGCGTCACCGCCGTCCACCCCGGGGGCATCAAGACCGCGATCGCGCGCAACGCGCGGGTCTCCGGCCGCGAGGACAAGGCCGCCACCGCGAACCTCTTCGACCAGAAGCTGGCCCGGATGACTCCCGAGCGCGCCGCCGCGGTCATCCTCGACCAGGGCGTGCTCGGCGGGAAGGCGCGGGTCCTCGTCGGCATCGACGCCCACCTGCTGCACCAGTTCGGCCGGGTGCTGGGCGCGCACTACCAGGACGTCGTGGCGCGGGTGTCGCGGCGGGTGATGCCGGAGAAGACCAAGATCGTCTAGGCGGGTCCGGGGCGGAGCGCGGTTGCAGCTTCATCACGGTATGTCGACCAATTGGCGGTTCCCACGGCGTGCCCGCCATGGGAGGTGCAGGTCCGTCTGCATACCGTGATGGACCTGCGCCCCCTGAAACGAGCGCGAGCGCTCAGCGCCGCCGCTTGGCCCGGGACTCCTGGAACTTCGACACGCCGGCCTTGATCTTGGCCTGGTTGTGGGGCTTGCGGGCCTCGTCGTACACCTTCTTGGCGATACCGATGGCCGCCACCTTGCGCAGGATGCTCATGGCCTAGGTGTACCCGGTAGAAAGAAACCCGTGCTCCCCCGACCAGGTGATCCGGCCCGCATCGAGCTGAGCAAGTGGGGCGACCGGCCCCACTGGGAGCTCGGCGCGACGTACCTCGGCTCCGACGAGCACGGCGACTGGCTCGGTGTCCCCGCGGGGACGCTCCACGCCCGGCCCGGACTGAGCTTCGTGTCCGAGGTCGACTCGGTGACCCTCGCCCCGCGCGACCGGCCCTGGTGCGCGACGTTCCACGCCCCGGGGATCTGGTGCACGGTGTACGTCGACATGACGACCCCGCCGTCCTGGGACGGTACGACGCTGCGCGCCGTCGACCTCGACCTCGACGTCATTCGCGGCTCGGACGGGGTGGCCTGGGTCGACGACGAGGACGAGTTCGCCGAGCACCAGATTACGCTCGGCTACCCGCCCGAGATCGTGCGGCTCGCCGAGACGAGCCGCGACGCCGTGCTGGACGACGTACGACGCGGGCAGCCGCCGTTCGACCTGGAGACGCCCCGGGCCTGGCTGGCCCGGGTCGCCGGACCCGCGCCGCGCTGAGCCTCCGGGCCGGCGCCGTCAGGAGCCGCCGCGGGGGCGGCGCCGCGAGCGCGTCATGCTGCGGGACGCGCCGACCAGCCGCGGGCCGGAGAGCCGCGACTCCATCTTGCGCGCCTCGCGTTTGAGCGGCTGGGCGACGTACTCGCCGAGGATCACGCCGGACGACAGGGCGATCGCCACGGAGGCGGCCGTGACCATCGCGAGCAGGCCGGCGGACGTCTGCTCGCCGCCCTCGGCGAGCAGGGTGAGACCTCGGTAGATCGACAGGCCCGGGAGCATCGGCACGACCGCGGACACCACGACGACCAGCGGGGGGACGCGCATCCGGCCCGCGACCGTGTAGCTCACCAGCCCGACGAACAGCGCCGCCATCGCCACCGACCAGGTGCGTCCGATGCCGGGCAGCTCGACGGACTGGGAGATGCCGATGGCGACCGCGGCGACCAGGGCGATCGGCAGCAGGATCCGCCGGGGGGCGTACGACGCGTACGCGAACGAGCCGGCGCACAGGGCCGAGCCGACCGCCAGCATGCTGGCGCTCTGCAGGTCGCCCGTGCCGGGGTCGAGCTGGGGGATCTCGACGCCCAGCACCCCGGCCAGGCTGAGCCCGCCGCTGACGCCGCCGATGATGCCGGCCGTGGCCAGCAGCGCCTCGGTGAGCCGCGCGCCGGCGGTGATGTAGAAGCCGGTCAGGGCGTCCTGGAGGGCGCCCATGAACCCGATCCCGGCCAGCAGCATCACGATGTTGGCGGTGACGACCAGCGAGACGTCCACGTCGAGCGGGGTCGAGGCGGCCGCGAGGGCGATCAGCGTCGCGACGCCGCCCCCGGCGACCTGCTGGTAGAAGGTCGGGATCCGGCGTCGGGAGATCGCCAGCTGCAGCCGGTCGATGCTCGCCGAGGCCAGGAAGGCCAGCGCGACCACCACCGGACCGCCGCCGAGCTGGATCGCCACCCCCGCGCACATCAGGCCCCAGGCGAGCGTGATGGCCCACCGCGGGCGGTCGTGGCCGGACGACGTGATCCGGGCCAGCGAGGTGCGCGCCTCCTTCAGCGTCACCTCGTCGCGCAGCACCGCCCGGATCAGGTGGTCGACCCGGGTGAGGTGCTCGTAGTCGATCACCCGCTGCCGCACCAGCCGGGTGGCGAGCAGCGGCACCTCCTCCGGGCTGTGCTGCCAGCTCATCGACAGCGACGTGAACGTGACGTCGATGTCGGCCTCGCGCAGTCCCAGGTGGTGGGCCAGTGTCTGCATGGTCGCCGTCACGTCGGCCGCACCGGCGCCCGAGGACAGCAGCACCTCCCCGATCCGGAGGCAGAAGTCCAGCCCGAGGTTGACCTCTCGCACGTCCGCCATGGGCGTGATGCTGCCAGAGGCGTCAGACACCTCTGTGGAAGGCTGGTCCCGTGCGGATCGACTTCCGGGGCTCAGCCGAACCGACGCTCGGCGTCGAGTGGGAGCTCGCCCTCGTGGACCGTCGTACCCGCGACCTCCGCAACGACGCCAGCCATCTCTTCGCCCGCGCCAAGCCCCGGCTCGCCGACCCCGAGCGGATGCACAAGGAGCTCCTGAAGAACACCGTCGAGCTGGTCACCGGCGTGTGCCACACGGTCGACGAGGCGATGACCGACCTGCGCACCACCCTGGCCGCCGCGGTCACCGCCGGCGACGAGCTCGACATCGACCTGTACGGCGCCGGCACGCATCCGTTCGCGTCCTGGACGGGGCAGCAGCTCACCGAGGGGCACCGCTACGAGGAGCTGATCAACCGCACCCAGTGGTGGGGGCGGCAGATGCTGATCTGGGGCGTGCACGTGCACGTCGGGCTGCCCGAGCGCGACCGGGTGATGCCCGTGCTCTCCGCGCTGCTGAACTGGTACCCCCACCTGCAGGCGCTCTCCGCCTCCTCCCCCATCTGGGCCGGGATCGACACCGGGTACGCCTCCAACCGGGCGCTGATGTTCCAGCAGCTCCCGACGGCAGGGCTGCCCTTCCAGTTCGCGACCTGGGACGAGTTCGAGTCCTTCGCGCAGGACCAGCTGACCACCGGCGTCATCGAGGTGCTGTCCGAGATCCGCTGGGACATCCGCCCCGCGCCGCACCTCGGCACGATCGAGAACCGGGTCTGCGACGGCGTCTCCAGCATCGACGACCTGGCCGCGCTCGTCGCGCTCGTGCACTGCCTGGTCGTCGACCTCGACAGCCGGCTCGCCGCGGGCGAGACGCTGCCGACCATGCCGCCCTGGCACGTGCAGGAGAACAAGTGGCGCGCGGCCCGCTACGGCCTGGACGCGATCGTGATCCTGGACGCCCACTCCAACGAGCGGCTGATCACCGACGACCTCGCCGACCTGGTCGTCCGGCTCGAGCCGGTGGCGGAGCGGCTCGGCTGCTCCGCCGAGCTGGCCTCGGTCGTCGAGATCCCGCGGCGGGGTGCGTCGTACCAGCGCCAGCGCGAGGTCGCCGCCCGCACCGGCGGCGACCTGGTCGCCGTGGTCGACTCTGTCGTCCGCGAGCTGCGCGCGGGGATCTGACCTACCTCGCGTAGCCGCCCTCCGGCGGCACCATCTCCAGGCGTACGCCGAGCAGCCGCACCGGCCGCTCGCGGTCACGGTCGTCGAGCCGGTCCAGCAGCGAGACGGCCGCGTCCGCGAGCACTGCCGGGTTGTTCGTCGGCGCGGGCAGGGTCAGGCTGCGGCTGACCGTGAAGAACGGCCGGAAGCGCACCTTCAGCCCGACCCGAGCGGCCGGCCGCCCCTCGCGGTCGATGTCTTCGACCACGCGCCGAGCGAGCAGCCGCACCTCGTCGGCGATCCGGTCGGCATCGACGAGGTCGTCCTGGAACGTGGTCTCGCGCCCGTGCGCCCGCGGCACCCACGGCGTCGCGTCGACCGGACTGGTGTCGGCCCCGCGGCCGAGCCGGTGGTACCACGGCCCCATCGTCGGGCCGAGCTCCGCGGCGAGTATCCGGGCGTCGGACTCGGCCAACTGGCGCACGGTCTCAATGCCGAGCGCGGCGAGCTTCTTCTCGGTCTTGCCGCCGATCCCCCACAGCGCCCGCGTGGGGCGCTCCCCCATCACCTCGAACCAGTTCTCCGCCGTCAGCCGGAACGTCCCGCGCGGCTTGCCGAGGTCCGTGGCGACCTTGGCCCGCAGCTTGGTGTCGCCGATGCCGACCGAGCAGTGCAGTCGCGTCACGGCGAGCACCTCCTCGCGGATCCGGTCGGCGAAGGCCTGCGGGTCGAGGTCGGCGTCGGGCACGCTCGCGGCGACGAAGGCCTCGTCCCAACCGAGCACCTCGACCACCACCGGAGCACCGCCCCAGGTCAGGGAGCGCAGGCAGGCCATGACCTCGGCCGAGGACGCGTCGTACGCCTCCTTGTCGACGGGCAGGAAGACCGCGTCCGGGCACTTGCGGGCGGCCAGCCGCAGCGGCATCCCGGAGCCGACGCCGTACTCGCGCGCTTCGTACGACGCCGTCGAGACGACGCCCCGCTCGGTGGGGTCTCCGCGACCGCCCACGACGACCGGCCGTCCGGCCAGCTCGGGGCGGCGCAGCAGCTCGACCGCTGCGATGAACTGGTCGAGGTCGACGTGCAGCACCCACGTCGTCGCCGGTCCGGTCATCGCGCGCTCACCGGGGCGGCGGCGGGAGCGCCTCGGTGGTCTCCCGCTGGTCGAGTCCGGTCAGCAGCAGCAGGTCGACCACGACCGATCGCAGCTGGACCAGCACCACCTCCGCCGTCATCTCCTGGGACCGCTCGACGCGCCCGCTCGCGTCCCCGATGGCGAGCAGCTCGTCGCGAGCCGCGACGGCCATCCGGTCGGCGCCGAGCTCGGCGGCGACCTTCTCGGCGGCGTCGGCCAGGTCCATCGCCAGCACGGAGTACGACGACGGCACCGGCCGCCGGTGGTACGCCGCGACCGCGACCTGCCGGACCAGCACCCGGGTGCTGCGCAAAGCCCGGTCGAGCGGGTCGACGAGGTCGGCCATCCGCCGGATGTTGCCGCGGTGGCGGACCCGGAACGGCGAGGAGGCGACCACGGCCATCCCCTCGTCGGCCGCCGCCTGCAGCTCCCGGATGAGGTGGTCGGTCGACCGGGCGTCCGCGAGGAGGTCGAGACCGTGCTGCATCTCGCCGTCGACCATCACCTCGCCCGCCGCCCGGAGCAGCTCCGCGATCTTGCGCACCACGACCGCCGCCTGCTCCCGCGGACGGCGCAGCGGTGCTGCCGGCACTACCGAGGCCGCCACCAGGGCCACCACGCCGCCGATGACCGCATCGGTCCACCGGGTGAAGGCGGCGTCCGGCTCCGGCACCAGGGTGGCGACGATGATCGACTGCACCGCGGCCTGGGTGACCAGCAGCTGGCCGCCGTCGAGCAGGAAGGCGCTCGACATCGCGAGCGCGACGATCAGGGCGATCTGCCACCCGCCGGTGCCGAGCTCCAGGACCAGCAGGTCGGCGATGAACACCCCGACCGCGACCCCCACGGTGATCTCGGCGACCCGGCGCAGCCGCTGGCCGTAGGACGTCCCGAGGGCCACCACGGCGGCGACCGGCGCGAAGAACGGCGTCGGGTGGTCGAACAGGTCCGCCGCGATCACCCACGCGACGCCTGCCGCCACCGCGCACTGGGCGATCTGCCAGCGCTTGGAGCTGAGCCGGGCGATGCGCGCCCGCATGGACAACCGGCCGCGACTCCACATCCTGTCGAACGGCCCGGCCTCCATGGACCGATCGTGCCAGAGGTGGTGGTGGGGGCTGCTGCTCGGCTCTCGGGGTTTCGAGGCTCGCTTCGCTCGCACCTCAACCAGCGTCAGTCAGCGCCGGTCACGGGTGAGCGTGCGCCCACTCGAGGGCCTGGCGGAGGTGGCCGAGGTCGCGGTACCAGGTGCGGACCTCGGTGCGGCAGCGCACGCGGGCGACGCGGGTGTCGTACTCGCCGCACTCGGCGCGGGCCTCGGAGTCGGTGGGCGGGTAGAGGGCGGAGCCGTCGTAGTAGTGGATCTCGAAGCCGTTGGCGGCGTCGCCGGTGACCTCGACGATCGTGTCGGGCGCGGGCGCCTGGGTGGTGGTGCTGCTGGCGGACAGGCTGCTGCCGAGCAGGAGCAGCAGGGCGGCTCCGGCCGCGACGGCCAGGGCGAGGAGCTTGGGCATGGGTGGACCTCCGAGAGGGTCGGTGCGCCGGCGAGTTCCGGCGTACCGACGACGCTAGGAACGGCCGGGGACGGTCGGCCGCGACCGCGGTGTGCCTGGGGAGAACCCGTGCGCGAACCGGCCCTGCGGACGGAAGAGGGCCCGTCGCCCCTTGTGGCCGACCTCACCATTGGCGATAGTCGCCATGCGTCGCCCCGCGTCCCCGACAGCCGCCAGCGAAAGGCCCTCCGTGGTCACTCCGATCGACCCCACCTCGGCCGGGTTCCTGCTCGCCGAGAACCGCAGCCAGCCCATGCACGTCGGAGGCCTGCAGCTGTTCGAGAACCCGGAGGGGGCGGGTCGGGGCTACACGCGGCGGATGTACGAGGCGATGACCGACGTGGCGGAGGTCCGCCCGCTGTTCCTCAAGCACCCGTACCGATCGCTGTCCACGGCCGGCCAGCTGGTGTGGCGCGAGGACGAGCAGTTCGACCTCGAGCACCACGTCATGCACAGCGCGCTGCCGAAGCCGGGGCGGATCCGCGAGCTCCTCGACCTCTGCGGACGGCTGCACAGCACCCGGCTGGCCTGGGAGCGGCCGCTGTGGGAGTCGACGGTGATCGAGGGGCTGCGCGACGGCCGGGTGGCGCTGTACACGAAGACGCACCACGCGCTGCTCGACGGCATCTCGGCGATGCGCCTGATGCAGAGCGTGCTCAGCACCGACCCCGACCAGCGCGACATGCCGGCGCCGTGGGGCGTCCGCCCCGAGCCGGGCGAGCGGCAGGACGCCGTCGACGACGTACCGGCCGAGCTGTTCCGCCACGCGCTCTCCACCGGCCTGGGCCTCACCGCGGAGGCGGCCGGACTGCCCGCCGCCCTGATCCGGACCCTGAACGCCGGCATCCGCAACGAGACGTCGGCGGTCTCCTTCCACGCGCCCCGCACCATCTTCAACGAGCGGATCACCGGCTCGCGGCGCTTCGCCGCGCAGGACTGGCCGATCGAGCGGCTGCGCGCGATCGGCAAGGCGAGCGGCGCGACGATCAACGACGTCGTCCTGGCGATGTGCTCGGGCGCGGTGCGGCAGTACCTCCTCGAGCTCGGCGCACTCCCCCAGGCGCCGCTGGTCGCCATGGTCCCGGTCGGGCTGAACGCGAAGCAGTCGCACCTCGCCTCCGCCGACGGCGGGAATGCCATCGGGGCCGTCATGTGCAAGCTCGGCACCGACCTCGACGACCCGGCCGACCGGCTCGCGACCATCCACCGCTCCATGGACGAGGGCAAGGTCGCGCTCTCCAGCATGACCCCGCTGCAGATCGTCGCGATGAGCGCGCTCGGCCAGGCGCCGGCGATCCTGCCGCCGCTGCTGCGGATGCAGGGCATCGTGCGGTCGCCGTACAACCTGGTGATCAGCAACGTGCCCGGCCCGCGCACGACGCACTACTGGAACGGCGCCAAGATGGTCGGCACCTACCCCCTGTCGATCCCGATCAACGGGATGGCGCTCAACATCACCTGCACGTCGTACGACGGGAAGATGGGCTTCGGACTGACCGGCTGCCGACGGACGGTCCCGCACCTGCAGCGCCTGCTCGGGCACCTCGACGACGCTGTCACGGCGCTGGAGAGGGCCGCCGGGGTGTAGCGGCGTCGTCGTCGACCCACTCCAGGAGGTCGCCCGGCTGGCAGTCCAGGACCCGGCACATCGCCTCGAGGGTGCTGAACCGGACCGCCTTGGCGCGGCCGTTCTTGAGCACGGCGACATTGGCCGGGGTCAGCCCGACCTGGTCGGCGAAGTCACCCACCGACAGCTTCCGCTTCGCGAGCTGGACGTCGATGCGCACCACGATCGGCATCAGATGACCCCGTCGAGGTCGAGCCGCAGCGCCGTGGCCTGGTGGAGCAGGGCGCGCATCACGACCATCACCAGCAGTGCCACTCCGGCGGCGAGCGTCATGCCGATCAGCAGGATCGGCGTGCCGGGTTCGTCGGACCTGGCGATGACGTACGCCGCGAAGCTCGCGAACAGCGCCCAGCCGGCCGCGAGCGCCGCCACGATCCCGTCGACCCAGCGGAACGCCTCCTCGCTGAAGATCCGGTCGGCCCGCACCAGGGAGAGCAGCCGCCAGGTGCACACGACCACGACCTGCACCGCGAGGACCTCCAGGATCGACCAGACCGTCAGCGGCCAGCGCAGGTACGCCAGGTCCGGTTCCTCGCTGGCCAGGTGGGCGAACTGTCCCGGCAGGCTCACCACCTGACCGAAGACGAGTCCGACGAAGAACACCACCAGCAGGACGCGAAGCGGGAGCATGACGCGATCGAGCAGTTTCATGCATCGAATTTCGCTCGAGAACTATCGATTGTCAATAGATTCATCGTCGTGCGAACCCGCGGGGTGTCAGGAGGCGTAGCAGAGGTGTGACGAGACGCGACCGACGCGAGCCGGAGTTCACCGAGTTCTTCGGCGCGCACGCAGCGGGACTGCGGCGTACGGCGTACCTGGTCGTCCGCGACTGGCACCTCGCCGAGGACCTGACCCAGCAGGCGATGGCCAAGCTGTACGCCGCGTGGGGGCGCACCCGGCCGGCGACGCGGCTGGCCTACGCCCGCCGCATCGTGGTCAACGAGTGCCTCAGCCACCTGCGCCGCCGCCGGCCGGAGACCGCGTTCGAGACGGTGCCCGACCTGGCGGCACCGACCGCGGGCGACTCTCCGCTCGACCTCGGCCGGGCGCTCGAGCTGCTGCCGCCGCGGCAGCGGGCGATCGTCGCGCTGCGCTTCCTCGAGGACCTGCCCGTCGACGAGGTCGCGCGGGTGCTCGGCGTCGCGAGCGGCACGGTCAAGAGCCAGACGTCCCGCGCGCTCGACACACTGCGCCGTCACCTGCCCGATCTCGCCGAGGAGCTGTCATGACCGAACGCGACCTGACCACGCTGCTGCACGACCACGTCACCCACGACGAGCCGCCCACTCCCCTGCCCACGCGCGCGATCGCCGACGGCCGCCGCCGGATCCGTCGCCGCCGACTCGGTCTGGCCGGCGGGGCGCTGGCCGCGATCGCGCTCGCCGGGGCGGTCGTCGTACCGCTGCGATCCGGGGACGAGCCCCGAGAGTCCGTCATGGACCCGGCCTCCGTCGACGCCCTCGCGGAGTACGACGCCCTCCGGATGCCCGAGCTGATGGACGAGCACGTGCGCCGGGTGCTGGAACGCAGCGTGCCCGACCTGGGGCCGTCGACGTTCATCGCGCGCGACGACCAGTGGACGCCCATCCCCCGTCGGCACTGGGACAAGGCGAGTCGGCTGTCCGTCTCCTACGGATCGCGCGAGCACGAGTGGGAGGTGTCGATCAGCCACGCGCGAGGTGAGGCGGAGGGCGGCGCGGAGACCTACTGCGCGAGCGAGCTCGCCGGCGGCTTCGCCCTGGAGTGCACGGTGGAGCGCACCGACGACGGGGACGTCGTGATCAAGCAGCTGCAGGCGCTCACGCTGCACCGGACGTTCGGGAGATTGGACCCCAACATGCCCTGGGGTGTCGTCCGCGCCGAGCGGATCGCGTCGACACGGCTGGACGAGCTCTGGTTCGAGCGCCACGTCAAGGTGATCAAGTCCGCGACGTTGCTGACCTACGTCGAGGAGAGGGTCAAGGTGACCGACCGGGACCCGGAGGCGGCGCCGTTCCGGACGTCGTACGACGACCTCGTCGAGATCGGGACCGACCCGACGATGGTGATGCCGCGCCCGCCGGACGAGAACGGCTGCGGGTGGACCTGGAAGATGGAGGTCAGGTGCATCCGGCGCTGAGCTCCTGGTAGCCGCCGCCCACGGTGTCGGCCACCGCCTGCAGCCGCGCCCGGGTGATGTCGGCGACGGTCGCGTAGCCGGCCACCTGGGCGTTGGAGCCGACCCGCGTGGGCTCGGCGGAGTTGATGCTGACGCAGCGGCGGGTGCCGCCGTCGGCGGCGTTCTGGAGGGCGACGGCGTGGCCCGTCGTACCGCTGCCAGCGAAGAAGTCGAGCACCCGCGCGTCGTCGGGCATCGTGCCGAGCAGCCGGCGCAGCAGGCCGGTGGGCTTGGGCGACTCGAAGACGTGGCCGACGATCTGCTTCAGCTCAGCGACCGCCGTGTCGGTCGAGCCCACCTCGGCGGCGAGCCAGATGGTGGTGAGCTTCTTGCGGCGGCCGCCGGTCTCGTCGCGATGCAGCCAGTCGCGCTGGAAGATGTCGACCCGCTCCCCCGCCCGGCCCTTGATCCGGCGGCAGACGAGGTCGTCGGGACGCTCGTCGATCCGGGGGCGGCTCCAGCGCCAGACCGCCGGGGTGCCGTCGCCGAAGACCGGTGCGACCTCCACCGCGGCGCCGAAGGGCTCTCCTCGAACCTCACCCGTCTCGGGGTCGCCCCAGACGCTGAAGTGGAGGGTCGGGGCGGTGACGGGGTTGAACTTCTTGTTGGTGTTGCGCAGCGGGAGGTGGCGGAACCGCCGGCCGTCCGGGGCGGTCTGCGGGAAGTCCCGCTCGTCGACGGTCTCGGCGCTGCTGGCGTCGAGCACGCAGCGGCGGGCGTCCTTCGCGTAGACGAGGAGGTACTCGTGACTGGTCGCGAACCCCTTCCCCAGCTGGCGTCCCTTGGGGTTGAGGTTGACGACGACCTGGGCCAGCCGCTGCCCCTCGCCGTACACCTCGTCCATGAGCAGGCGCAGGTGGGCGGCCTCGTTGTCGTCGATGCTGACTGCGATCGCGCCGGTGTCCGCGAGCAGCTCGCGGGCGTGCTCGAGCCGGGGGCGCATCATCTCCACCCAGGCCTGGTGGCGGGTCGTGGTCGCGTCGCCGCGGATGTCGTCGCGGTAGGCGAAGTCGTTGCCGGTGTTGTACGGCGGGTCGATGTAGACGAGGTCGTACGCCACCTGCTCGCCCGTGATCTGCGCCAGGCGAGGCAGCACGTCGAGGTTGTCGCCCTCGACGAACGTGTTCCACGGCTCGGCCACGCGCCGACCCTAACCGGGCGCTCCTCCGGTCAGCGGTACCCGACCAGCGTCGGGCTCGCCGTCCGCACCTGCAGCGCGACCGGCTCTCCCACCATCGTCACCGTGCCGACCACCGGCTCCCACGCACCGCCGTTGACCCGGAACTCCGCGCTGTAGGTCGTGTCGACGCTCGGTCCGACCTGCCCCGCGCGGGTGTACTCGTGCGTGACGTCCAACGCTGGGTACGCCGCCCCCGGGCTCGTCGTGGTCGTTGCCGCGCCGTCGCCGAAGCTCCACGCGAAGCCGCTCGGCCGGATCCGCAGGTCCACCCGCTGCCCCACCAGCGTCACCGAGCGCTCGAACGGCGCCGCCTCGGTGTAGAAGTTCGTCGCGAAGTTCACCAGCGTCTCGCCGCCCGGGGGTTGGACGACCAGCTCCGAGGCCGGGAGTGGGATGCGCTTGAAGGCGCGGGCGACCATGGCGTTGGTGATCGCAGGGGGCGCTGCTGGTTCTGACTCTGTTGGGCACACGAATCCCAGCTCCGTGATGGATCCGTCGTTGTTCTCAAGCCAAGCTTCAACCATTTGAGATCCATCGGAGCAATAGCGAACCTCCGTGCATGTGGCAGATCCACCGAAGCTGCATACAGGATTCTCGTGATATACCCCTGGCGTCCCGTCGGCGGTTGAAACGGAGTCGGTTGTTTGACTGGCACTGTTCTGGACATCAACGACGTATTGGCTCGGTTCGGGTCGTACGTCGCTATCGGCCAATGCCTTCGACGGAACGAACGCGACCGCAGCTGAAGCGACGATTAGTCGAGCCAACGATCTCACTGGTCGACATCCAGACGCATGACGGACCAAATCCCATCCTGGTTACGCACGATGAACTGGAACTGAACTGGCCCGCCTGCGAACCTTCGGGGCTCCTCGTTTGGTTCCGATATCTGTTGAGGGCTCACCTCGGTGGACACTTGGACGGTGAAGGCTCTGCCTTCACGCGATGTGACTTGCTCGGCCCTCGCACTAGAAACGCTTACGTCACCGCCCTCGATGCTGCCGCCGGCGCTGTGGACTTCCTCAATGCCTTTGAGGCCCGCGAGGCAGGCTTCGCATGTCTCGGAGGCAACTTCGCGCAGGGCACCAACGTCACCTGTCGCCTGCGCGTAATTAACCAGGTCCCAGTAGAACCGCACGAACGCCTCAGCAGCGGCGGCGTCATCCCCCTCAGCCTCAGCGGGAAGCGTGGGCTCGACCGGACCGGTCGGAGTGGGCGTAGGCGTGACGGAAGAACTCTCCGTGGGCGACACCTTCGGCTCGGGATCGGCATCGCTCCGACAACCCGCGAGCAGCACGGATCCGACCACCATGCCGACCACCAGGGTCACGGTGACGAGTCGTCTCATATGAGTCCTTCCCGAGAGCCGCGGCATCCAGACCCGAGACGCCAAACCGGAAACTACCCACATCCTCGGAGGTCACGCACCACCGAAAGTGAAGCCTGTGGACAGCGACCAGGAACAATGGAGGCGTGAGCTTCGCCGACCGACGTGCGCAGCGTCGGTGGCGACGCGAGATGGAACGACGCCTGCGCGAGCTCGACCGGCTCGACGACCGGCATCTCCACCAGCACCAGGTGCACCGCCCGCTGGGCTCCCCCGGACCGACGACGTCGCGACGACGAGAGCGCAAGCAGCGCGGGCCCGTCGTACCCGGCCTGCTCGTCGTGCTGGTCATCATGGTCGGCGTCTTCCTCGTCGACCCGTCGGACTCCGGGCGGCGGCTGCGGGAGTTGGCCGGGTTCGACGGGCGGTTGGGCGAGCTGGTGGGGGTGCCGGAGGAAGGTGGCGAGTACGCGTTCGTGACGACCCAGCCCGGCAGCGACGAGCCGGTGAGCTGGAACCCCTGTCGCCCGATCCGGTACGTCGTCAATCCCGACAGCGCGCCCGACGGCTGGGAGGACCTGGTCACCGAGGCGACGTCGGACATCGCGGACGCGACCGGGTTCCGGTTCGAGGACGAGGGCACCACCGACGACCGCGACTTCGAGGACCGCATCGACGGGCTGAACCGCGCGAAGCCGGTGCTCATCGGCTGGGCCGACGACACCGAGGTGCCACGCCTGGCGGGTGACGTGGCGGGCCTCGGCGGGAGCACGTACGTGGAACGCCAGGGGCGCCGTACCTACATCACCGGCTCCATCGCCCTCGACACCGACCTGTTCGCCGAGCTGGACGACAAGCGGGGCGGCGACGACCTGATGCGCGCGATCATCACCCACGAGCTCGGCCACGTCATCGGCCTCGACCACGTCGAGGACCGCAGCGAGCTGATGTACGAGGGCAACATCGGGCAGACCGAGCTCGGCCCGGGAGACCGCGAGGGCCTGGCGAGGCTGGGCTCCGTCGAGTGCGGCTGAGCGCCTCCGAAGCGGACACACGAACCCGCCTGGCCGAACGGGGCCGCGCGCCCGTTTAACCTTGCGCAGGTGACCAAGCGCCGACTGACCCTGACCGCCGGCCTGCTGGGTGGTGCCCTGATGATCCCCGGCACCGCGTTCGCCGATTCCACGGGGCAGCCGTACCCCCGGCACTCCTCCGACGGGGTCCGCGGACCGATCGCGCGCGACCTGCCGTCGTACGCCCGCAGCGCGGCACCGCGGAGCACGACGCCGACCGGGTACACCGTCGCGCCGGGAGTGACGTACTCCTCCTGGTCCGAGACCAACGCGCGCGGCCCGATCAAGGCCCACCTGCTGCGGATCAACTACAAGCAGCCGGGGCTCCGGCTCAACTACGCGAACCCGGGCCGGATCGCGAACACCCAGCGCGTCCGCGGGATGCTCGACCGCAAGGCCGTCGCCGCAGTGAACGGCGACTTCTTCGACATCGGCGACTCCGGCGCCCCGTTCGGCATCGGCGCGGAGCGGGCGAAGGGGTTCCTGCACGGACCGAGCCCGTCGTGGAGCGCCGGCTTCACGGTCAGCAAGAGCAAGAAGCCGTTCATCGGCCCGATCCAGGTCCGCACGCGCATCAAGCAGCACCGCGACTGGCCGCTGACCAACATCAACTCCCCCAGCATCCCCGACGGCGGCATCGGCCTCTACAACGCCCGCTGGGGATCGACGCCCGGGTACGGCGTCACCGACGGCCAGAAGAGCCGCGTCGTCCAGGTCCAGGTCGTCAACGGGAAGGTCGTGCGGAAGAAGGCCCGGCTCCGCGCCGGTCACCGGATCAAGGGCTTCATGCTGGTCGGGCGCGGCTCCGGTGCGCGGCTGCTGCGTCAGCTGAAGTTCGGCGACCGGATCAGCATCGCTCGCGGCATCACCGGCCGTCCCGGGATGGCGATCACCAGCAACAGCTTCCTGGTGCGCAACGGCGTACGCACCGTCACCGACGACCGCGAGATGCACCCCCGCACCGCCATCGGGATCAGCCACGACACGTCCGAGATCCTGATGCTGGTCGTCGACGGGCGGCAGGCCGCGAGCCGTGGCTACACCATGGTGGAGCTCGCCGACATGATGCTCCGCCTCGGCGCCGAGGAGGCGCTGAACCTGGACGGCGGTGGCTCCTCCACCCTCGTCGCCCGCCGGCCCAACGGGGTGAACCGGGTGCTCAACAAGCCCTCGGACGGCCGTCCGCGCAAGGTCGCGAACGCCATCCAGGTGCTCTACTCCGCGCCGCGGTAGCCGCATGACGACCGACGCCCCGCGCCGTACCTTCACGCGCGCCGAGCTCGAGTCCTTCCGCGACGCGGAGGTGCCCGACCTGCTCCCGGGACCCGACGACCCGCCGCTGCGGCTGCTCTTCGTCGGGATCAACCCGGGGTTGTGGACGGCCGCGACCCGCACCCACTTCGCGCACCCGGGCAACCGCTTCTACCCCGCGCTGCTGCGCGCCGGCATCGTCACCCGGCCGATCGACCCCGCTGCCGGGATGACCGACGAGGACCGCGACCACCTCCGCGCCCGCGGGATCGGGATCACCAACGTCGTACGGCGCGCCACGGCCAAGGCGTCCGAGCTCAGCGTGGAGGAGTACCGCACCGGCGGCGCCGCGCTGGTCGAGACGGTACGACGGGTCCGGCCGGCCGTCGTCGCGATCGCGGGCATCACGGCGTACCGCGCCGCCTTCGGCCTCCCCAAGGCCGTCCCGGGTCGCCAACCGGAACCGCTCGCGGACGCCGAGCTCTGGGTCGTCCCCAACCCCAGCGGCCTGAACGCCCACGAGACCGTCGCCTCCCTCGCCGACGCCTACGCCGCCGCGGCCCGCGCCGCGGGCGTCCTGCCGCCAGACGCTGGTTGAGGTGCGAAGGACGAACAGCCGCCGCACGCTGGTTAAGGTGCGAAGGACGAACAGCCGCCGCACGCTGGTTGAGGTGCGAAGGACGAAGTCCTGAGCCTCGAAACCCGGTGACCCGAAAGACGGCGTCAGTCACCGCCGCTTCTCGGCAAGACAGGTTTCGAGGCTCGCTCCGCTCGCACCTCAACCAGCGTCACGAAAGCTCCGCTCGCACCTCAACCAGCGTGCGCTGGTTGAGGTGCGAAGGACGAAGTCCTGAGCCTCGAAACCCAGTGAGCCAACAGACCGCCCCGACCGACGCCGACTCTCGACAAGACGGGTTTCGAGGCTCGCTCCGCTCGCACCTCAACCAGCGTCACGAAAGCTCCGCTCGCACCTCAACCAGCGTCAGGCCTCAACCAGCGTCGGGGAAGGACTGGTCCTTGCCGAGCACGGTGAGGCCGTCCTCGACGAGGAAGCCGTTCGCGCGGTCGGCGTCGTGGTCGACGCCGATCTGGGCGCCGGGCGGGACGATGACGTTCTTGTCGAGGATCGCGTTGCGGACGATCGCGCCGGCGCCGACGCGGACCCCGCTCATCAGGACCGATCCCTCGACCACCGCGCCGGGGCCGACGCCGACCGCGGGCGAGAGCACGGAGCGGGTCACGACGCCGCCGCTGACGACGACGCCCGGCGAGAGGACGGCCTCGTCGACGCGGGAGTCGATGCCCTCGCCACCCTGCACGACCTTGGCCGGCGGCTGCGGGCCGTACGACGTGTAGATCGGCCAGTCGAAGTTGTAGAGGTTGAAGACCGGCAGCGGCGAGACGACGTCCATGTGGGCCGCGTAGTACGACGACAGCGTCCCGACGTCGCGCCAGTAGCCCCGGTCGCGGTCGGTCGCGCCGGGCACGACGTTGTCCTTGTAGTCGTAGACGCCGGCCTGCGAGCGACGTACGAACGACGGCACGATGTCGCCGCCCATGTCGTGCTTGGACCCGGTGGTCGTCGAGTCGCGGGTCACCGCCTCGACCAGCGCGTCGGCGTCGAAGACGTAGTTGCCCATCGAGGCCAGCACCTCGCCGGGGCTGTCGGGCAGGCCGACGGGGTCGGTGGGCTTCTCCAGGAACTCCCGGATCCGCCGCGGCTCCTCGGGGTGGACGTCGATGACGCCGAACTGGTCGGCCAGCCCGATCGGCTGCCGGATCGCGGCGACCGTGCACGCCGCGCCGCTCTCGACGTGCTGCTCGACCATCTGGGCGAAGTCCATCCGATAGACGTGGTCCGCGCCCACGACCACGACGATGTCGGGCTCCTCGTCGCGGATCAGGTTGAGCGACTGGTAGATCGCGTCGCCGCTGCCGAGGTACCAGTGCTTGCCGACCCGCTGCTGCGCGGGCACCGGCGCGACGTAGTTGCCGAGCATGCTCGACATCCGCCAGGTCTGGGTGACGTGCCGGTCCAGGCTGTGCGACTTGTACTGGGTCAGCACGACGACCTGCAGGTAGCCGGAGTTCACGACGTTCGACAGCGCGAAGTCGATCAGCCGGTAGATCCCCGCGAACGGCACCGCCGGCTTGGCCCGGTCGGCGGTCAGCGGCATCAGCCGCTTGCCCTCCCCACCCGCGAGGACGATGGCCAGGACCTTCTTGCGGGCGGCGCTCATGAAGGCAACCTAGCGCGGCCGGAGTAGGTTGCGGACGTGCGAGTCGACGTGCTGAGCAGGGAGTACCCGCCCGAGGTGTACGGCGGTGCCGGGGTGCACGTCGCCGAGCTGGTGCGGGCACTGAGATCCCGCGGCGACCTCGACGCCCGCGTGCACGCGTTCGGCGCGCCTCGGGCCGAGGCCGGCACGTCGTCGTACGCCGATCTCGCCGAGCTCGCGGGCGCCAACCCGGCGCTGCGGACCCTCGGCGTCGACCTCGCGATCGCGGACGCGTGCGGCGGCACCGACCTCGTGCACTCGCACACCTGGTACGCGAACATGGCCGGCCACCTCGCGAGCCTGCTCCACGGCGTCCCGCACGTCGTGAGCGCCCACTCGCTGGAGCCGCTGCGGCCGTGGAAGGCCGAGCAGCTCGGCGGCGGGTACGCCGTCTCCTCGTGGGCCGAGCGGACCGCGTACGAGTCGGCCGCGGCCGTCATCGCGGTGTCCGAGGCGATGGGCCGCGACGTGCTGGCGTCGTACCCCGCGGTCGACCCGGCGCGGGTGCACGTCGTCCACAACGGCATCGACACCGAGGACTGGCAGCCGATCGTCGCGCCGGACCGGGTCCGCGAACTGGGCGTCGACCCGGACCGTCCGTCGGTGGTGTTCGTCGGCCGGATCACCCGGCAGAAGGGGCTGCCGCTGTTCCTGCGCGCCTGCGCGCAGCTGCCGCCGGAGGTGCAGGTCGTGCTCTGCGCCGGAGCCCCCGACACCCCGGAGATCATGGCCGAGGTCGAGGGCCTCGTCGACGACCTCCGCGCGACCCGCACCGGCGTGGTGTGGATCGCCGAGATGCTCCCCCGCCCCGACGTCGTGGCTCTGCTGACGGCGGCCACCGCCTTCGCCTGCCCGTCGATCTACGAGCCGCTCGGCATCGTCAACCTCGAGGCGATGGCCTGCGAGACGGCCGTCGTCGCGACCGCCACCGGCGGCATCCCCGAGGTCGTCCAGGACGGCGTGACCGGGCGGCTGGTGCCCATCGAGCAGGCCACCGACGGCACCGGCACGCCGCTGGCTCCCGAGCAGTACGTCGCCGACTTCGCCGCGGCCCTGAACGAGGTCGTCGGCGACCCGGACCGGGCGGCCGCGATGGGACGGGCCGGACGACAGCGGGCCATCGAGGCGTTCAGCTGGGCGGCGATCGCCGAACGGACCGTGGAGGTCTACCGCTCGGTGCGGTGAGCCCGGTCGGTCCGCAGCTCGACCACCTCGCCCGGGCCGGCGCGGCGCCGGTCCTCGGCGGCGAAAAGCTCGTCGTCGAGCCGCGTCGTGCTGACCCGGCTCGCCCGGACGGCGATCAGCACCGGCGCCGGGAGCTCGACCAGGATCCGCCCGTCGACCCGGTGCTCGTGCAGCCCCACACCGGCGGCGCGCTCGCGCGCGACCCGGGCGCGCGGGCTGAGCAGCTCCCGCAGCAGGAAGCGCAGCCAGTCCTCGGCGTCTCCCGCGCACGCGCCCTCGACGAGCTCGAGGCAGCAGCCGTCGGCGCACAGCGCCCACGGCGAGCGGGACCGCGGGCGGCCCGGCCACAGGGCGAGCGAGGCGAAGAGCTCGCGCTCGGAGTCGTCCAGGGGCGGGCTCACCACGAGCCGTTGCGGCAGCGCGAACGGGTCCGACACGACAAGCACCTCCGGTCCGAGAAAGCGGGATGGCACTCGTCACTCTTCCGGACGCGCTCCGCGTCCGTCACCCGGGGTCGCCGTACCTGTGGAGAAGGCCGGCCACCCTGTCAGTGGGATCCCGCTCGCCGCGGGCGGCGCGGCGACCTAGGTTCCGACCCATGCACACCGCGTCGACCGGCAAGCTGATGTTCGCCCTGTGGGGTCCCGACCACTCCGCGCTGCGCGACGGTGCCCTGCACGCCGCGCTCGCCCAGGCCGGGGTACGCCGCCTGCAGCTCAACCTCGACGACGCCGACGTCGCGCCCGCGCTGCGCATCCCGACCGGGGAGCCGATCGGCGCCGTCGTCAGCCTCTGGACCGACGGCCCGGCCTCGACTGCCGGGCTCCTCGACGCGACCGCCGCCCGGGTCGCGGGATGGCGCGTCGACGAGCACCGCCGCCTCGACCCGCCGGAGGTGGCGGACGGCGTCCGGGCCGACGCGCTGGCCAACGTGGCGGTGCTGCGCAAGCCGGCCGACCTGGAGACGGCCGAGTGGCTGCGCCGCTGGATGGTCGAGCACACCCCGGTGGCGATCCGGACCCAGGCGACCTTCGGCTACGTCCAGAACGTCGTCACCGAGCCGGTCACCGCCGACGCGCCGTACGTCAGCGCGTTCGTCGAGGAGCTCTTCCCCAGCGCGGCGCTGAGCGACGTGCACGCCTTCTACGGCAGTGGTGGGGACGACGCCGAGCTCGGCCGCCGGGTCCAGACGTTGATGGCGAGCGTCGCTCGGATCGGCGCGGACCGCGACCTCGACCTGGTGCCGTCGAGCCGCTACACCTACGGGCTGGGGTCCGAGCGGTAGACGACGGTCCCGTCGGCGGTCGCGCTCACGTACGCCGACTCGCCGTACTCGTTGCTGGCGTAGACCTGGAAGACCGCCCCGTCGTCCTCGTCCGGCGCGTGCACGATGGCGTACCAGGAGGTGGGGTCCTCCACCCGCCGGCGCACCTGGCCGACCAGGTCGACGACGACGGCGTGGTCGATCGCGGCGAGGTCGAAGCGCGGGTCGTCGCTGGTGCCCTTGGAGCCCGGCTCGTCGAGGTCGCCGTCCCAGTAGTACGACTGCTTGCGGTGGGTGCGGTCGTCGACCGGCACGTCGAGAGAGGCGTACGTCGGGTACAGCACCGCCTGGAACAGCTCGGTGCCGCCGATGCCGTCCTCCAGGTCGGCCAGCAGGTCGCGGAAGTCATCGCGTCCGAAGAGGTCGACCTCGCCCTCCGCGGGTTCGCCCGAAGGCTCGACGGTCGCGGTGGCCACGTCGTCGTCACCGCCGATCGCGCTGACCAGGCCGCCGACCGCCACCAGCATGACCACCAGCGCCCCGATCGCGACGCCCACCGGGAACCGGGATCTCGCCACCGCCGGGCGGGAGGGTGCCCCGCTCTCCGGACGCGCCGGGCTGCCGGGGCTCGCGGCGGGCACGGGGTCGTACGACGGCGCCCGGAGCCCGTGCACGACCAGCCGGATCTCGCCGAGCGTCTCGGCCCGTCGCAGCTGGTCCACGCGCAGGTCGCGATCGGCCTCCACGATCTGACCGGCCGCCCAGGCGCTCTCCACCTGCCGGATGGCGACCTCGCGGTCGCGCCGGGTCGCGGGCCGGGCGGGTTCGTCCACGGCCGTCATCTGATCAGACGAACAGCGAGAGCACCAACACGAACCCGAGACCGCTGACCGACAGCACCGTTTCCATCAGCGACCAGCTCTTGACGGTCTGGCCGACGCTGAGCTTGAAGTACTCCTTGACCAGCCAGAAGCCGGCGTCGTTGACGTGGGAGAAGAACACCGAGCCCGCGCCGACGGCGAGGACCACCAGCGAGGTCTCCGCGGTGGACATGCCCTCGACGAGGCCGACCATCAGCGAGGAGGCGGTGATGGTGGCGACGGTCGCCGACCCCGTGGCCAGCCGGATCAGCACGGCCATCACCCAGGCGAGCACGTAGACCGAGAAGTCGGCGTCCTTGGCCCAGTCCGCGAGCAGGGTGCCGACGCCTGTGCGGACCAGGACCTCCTTGAACCCGCCACCCGCCGCCACGATGAGCAGGATCCCGGCGATGCCCGGCAGCGCGGACTCGACGGTGCCGCTGATCTCCTTCAGCCCCATCCCGGACCCGCGCCCGAAGGTGAACATCGCGACCAGGACGGCGATCAGCAGGGCGACCATCGGCTCGCCGATCACCACCATCACCTGCTGGAGGCGGCTGTCCTCGTCGTCGACGACGATCTCGGTGACCGCGCGGCCCAGCATCAGCACGACCGGCAGCAGGACCGTGGCCAGGGTGACCACGAACGAGGGCCGCGGCCCGGAGTCCTCCTGCTCACGGCCCTGGAACGTGTCGGGAGCGGGTACGTCGACCCACCGGCCGGCGAGCGCTCCGAAGAGCGGACCGGCCACGACGATGGTCGGGACGGCGACCAGCAGGCCCAGGCCGAGGGTGATGCCGAGATCGGCGCCGAGGGTGCCGATCGCCACCACCGGTCCGGGGTGCGGCGGCACGAAGCCGTGCATGGCCGACAGGCCGGCCAGCGCGGGGATGCCGACGGTGATCAGCGAGACCTGTGCCCGCCGGGCGACCAGGTAGATCACCGGCATCAGCATCACCAGGCCGATCTCGAAGAACATCGGCAGGCCGATGATCGCTCCCACCAGGGCCATCGCCCACGGGAGGGCGCGCGTCGACGCCCGGCCGACGATGGTGTCGACGATCTGGTCCGCGCCGCCCGAGTCGGCGAGCAGCTTCGCGAACATCGCCCCCAGGGCGATCAGGATGCCGACGCCGGCGGTGGTGCTGCCGAAGCCCTCGGTGAAGGTGGTGAGCACGTCGCCGACGTTCTGCCCGGCCAGGATGCCGACGGTCAGGCCGCCGAGGATCAGGGCGAGGAAGGGGTGCAGCTTGACGGCGGTGATCAGCAGGACCAGCAGCGCGATGGCGCTGAGGGCCGCGACGACCAGCTGCCAGCCCGGCGCGACCGGCTCGTAGATGTCACCCGTGGCCAGCGGCAGGACGGCGAAGGTCATGCCCGGACGTACCCCTCCACGATCTCGTCGACACTCTGGTTCACGTCGAGCACCAGTCCGCCCTCGTCGGGCTCGAGCGGCTCGAGGGTCGCGAGCTGCGAGGTGAGCAGCGACGCGGGCATGAAGTGGCCGGGGCGCGAGGCCTGCCGGCGCTCGATCACCTCACGGTTGCCGGCGAGCAGCACGAACTCGGTGCCGGGCGCGTGGTGGCGCAGCTGGTCGCGGTACTTGCGCTTGAGCGCCGAGCAGCTCATCACGCCACCGTCGGGGTGCTCGGCGAGCCAGGCCCCGACCCGTTCCAGCCACGGGTACCGGTCGTGGTCGTCCAGGGCCTCCCCCCGGCTCATCTTGGCGATGTTGGCCTCGGGGTGGAGGTCGTCGGCGTCGGCGAAGGGCACCCGGAGCCGCTGCGCGAGCGCGGCCCCCACGGTGGACTTGCCGGAGCCCGAGACCCCCATGACGACGATGGGGTGGTGGGTCACCCCGACACCGTAGACGACCGGTGCCGAGGTGACCCGGGGGTCAGGCTCGGTTCAGGCGGTGGCGCCCTGCGAGACCCAGTAGTCGTTGAGCGCGCCGTTGGTCTTGACGAACCAGATGATCGGGCCGACCAGGATGAACATGCCCGGGAAGAACCACAGGCCGGTCGCGCCGCTGACCCGCTGCTCCTGACCGCGCAGACGGCGTACGTTCCCGACCTCGGCCGAGAGGAGGTACGGGTTCACGATGTTGATGAAGATCGCCAGGATCAGCGCCACCACGCCGCCGATGCCCTGGCCGGTGTGCTGCTTCAGCTCCTCGTGGGTCTTGTAGTAGTAGTACCAGCTGTAGATGCCGAGGGTGACGATGTACAGCAGGATGCAGATGCCGGTGCTGCGGACCTTGCCGACGGATCCGGTGACGGGCACGCCGCCGTAGGCCGGCGGCGGGGCGGCGGCATAGGCCGGTGGCGGGGCGGCCGCGTACGGCGGGTCGGCCTGGGGGTCGGGCTGCGGGGACTCGGTCATGCCTGCTCCATGGGATCGCGGGTTCGAGACGGCCCGAACCTAGGGCACCCGACCCCCCAGCAGCACCCCCACCACGAAATCGGCTGCGGCGCGCTCGAAGTCCGCGCCGTGGCGCAGCATCGCGTGCTTGCCGCCGGGCACCGTGCGCCACTCGACCTCCGTGGTCCTCGAGAGCCGCCGTGCCACCTGCTGTGCCCGGCTCGGCACGGCGACCCGGTCGGCGTCGCCGTGCACGATCAGCACCCGGCGGCCCGAGAGGTCAGCGCCGTCGGTCGGGTAGACCCACGGGTTGAGCGCCACCACGCCCACGACGTCGGGCTCGGTGCCGGCGAGCAGCGCGGCCCGTCCCCCGAGGGAGTGACCGACCAGGCAGGTCGGAAGCCGCCGCCCCTGGCGGTCGCGGACGCGGTCGAGCGCCCAGGTCGTGTCCTTGACCGGGGTGTGCTCGGTGTCCCAGCCGCGACGGGAGTTCAGCAGGCGGTAGACCGCGACCCGGCCACGCGTGGCGCGGGCGATCCGCCGGGCGACGGGGATCATCCGGAGCACCGAGAGCTGGGTGGGCCGGACCATCGGGTTGCCGGGCCGGGACGCACCCCCGTGCAGCACCAGGACGACGCCCTCCGGACGGCGGGGCTCGGCGACGGGGACCAGCCGGGGCTCGGTCATCTCAGCCCCGGCCGCGGTCGGCGCGGGCCTCGTCGTACGCCGGCTCGCGGAGCCGCTCGACCCAGCCGTACTGGTCGAGACCGGGCAGCCGGTTGAGCACCGGGTCGAAGGAGATGTCGGCGTCGCCCTCGGCGTACTCCTGCGCGTCCTTCCCGGAGAGCCGCAGGTCGGCGAAGCGGCGCCACGCCCCGTCGCGCACCGAGCAGGACAGCTCGATCGTGTCGTGCCCGTTCGTGCGAGCGCCGAGCACGACCGGGCCGGCGGCGGTGCGGTAGGGCAGCAGCGTGGTCATCGGCCGGCCGTACGTCGACCGGCTCGCGGTCAGCACGAACCGGCTGACCCGGCCCCATCCGGTGGTGGCGAGGAGCAGGTCGCCGTGGCTGCCGTCGGCGTTCGGGACCCGGATCGCCAACCCGTGGATGTCGGGCAGCGCGTGCGGGAGCCCGATAGCGCGCGACTCGCGGACCACCACCTCGTCGATGCCCGCGGCGTCGAGGAACTCCACGCCGATCGCCGGGTCGACGCCGGTGCGGTAGAGGCAGGCCCGGCGTACGCCGCCGCGCGGGTGCAGCGGCTTCGCGGCCGGGCGGATCGCGGACGTGGCCCGGGTCGCCGTCGCGAGCAGCGACCCCCCGAGCGTGGCGGCACCGTGACGGACCGGGGCGAGGAGCGACATGCGGTGTCGGTACCCACTCGGCTGCCGGTCAGGAGGCGCGCTCAGGAGCGCTTCCGCAGGGCCTCGGGCTTGTGGACGGCGGTTCCGCCGGAAGTGTCGCTGCGGACGAGGTACTGCGGCTGGTCCTCGCTCGCGACCACCTTGCGGCCGCCCGCGTGGGTCTCGGTGGTGATCTTCTCCTCGACCCGCCCGACGGCGGTGCCGCCGTGGCTGTCCCACTCGACGCGGTCGCCCTTGCGGAAGCTCTGGGTGCTCATGGGGGCCGGTACCCCTGGCTGCTGCTTCATCACGGTATGCAGACGAACTGGCACCTCCCACGGTGGGTACGCCGTGGGAGGGCGAACTCGTCTGCATACCGTGATGAACCTGGGGCGCCCGTGACGACCACACCCCTCACGAGCACCCCACGCACGCGGCGGCGGTGGGGCGGGCGGCCAGTCGCTCGGGCGGGATGGGCCGGCCGCAGACCACGCAGGTGCCGTAGCTGCCGTCCGCGAGCCGCGCGAGGGCGGCGTCGACCTCGGCGAGCCGGGTCTCGGCCTGCCGGATCAGGGTGTCGAGCTGGGAGCGCTCGAAGGCGATCGTGTGCCCCTCGGGGTCGTGCTCGTCGTCGGCGTTCGAGTCGCGGGAGGCCTCGACCATCCCGCTGAAGTCTCCGCGCAGCGCCGCGAGGCGTCGTACGACGACCGCACGCGCCTCCCGGAGTCGCTCCGCGTCGCTCACCCGGCGGGCGCGCTCGCGGGGTCGGACGGAGCGGCGGGCGGCGGCTCGGTGGTGCTGCCCGGGTTCTCGGTCGGCGCCTGCGACGGAGTCTCGGAGGGCGTCGGCGACGGGCTGGGGGTCTCGCTGGGCTGCTGGGTGGGCTCGCCCGACGGGCTGGGTGCCGGGTCGTCCTGCTGATCCCGGTCGTCCTGCTGCTTCTTCCCGTCGTCGGAGTCGCGGTCAGGGGCGCGGTCGCGGTCGTCCGACTGGTCCCCGGTGCCGCCCGAGCCGCCGAGCCGGCTGATCGACGTACCGCCGCTCCCCGAGGTGCCGCCGGTGTACGACGAGACCGGCTTCCCGCCGATCGCCTCGAAGGCGAGCAGGACTACCATCGCGGCGACGAAGGTGCCGCCCGCGAGCAGGGCGACCCGCCGCCAGGGCAGCGTCCGCCACGGGCGGGCGGCCGGCTGCTGGTCGAGTTCCTCCTGGGCCTCGGCCAGCTGCTCGTCGGCGTGCTCGAGGTGCGCGTCGAGGGCCGCGGTGTCGTCGCTGCGGCGGACCGCGCGGCGTACCTCGGCCTGGGCGACGCCGACCTTCAGCAGCGCGTTGTCCTTCGCGACCTTGGCGACCTTCTGCCGGCTGGTCGCGAGGCCCTGGCTGTAGAGCGCGGTCGCGATGGTGGCGGCCACGCTGCCGACGGCGGCGCCGATGAGCGTCCCGGCCGCGCCGAGGGTCGAGAGGAGCACGGCGGTCGTGACCGCCGCGAGCGCGCCGGCGAGCGTCTTGAGCCAGTCGATGTCGAGCTTGGGCTGCGGGTCGGGTGGGGCGTCAGTCATCCCTCTCGACGGTACCGACCCGCTCCCCCGTTTCCCGAACCCGAGCGACGTCATCCTCGTCACCCTGGGCTGCCCGAGACCCGCGGATCAGCCGACCCAGGTCGCCTTGGCCCCGCCCCGGCGCGAGGAGTTGACCACCATCGAGCCCTCGTCCAGGGCGACCCGCGTCAGGCCGCCGAGGGGTACGACGACGTCCCGGCCGTCGAAGACCCCGAACGGACGCAGGTCGCAGTGCCGGGGGGCCAGCCTCCCGTCGGTCACCACCGGGACGGTCGAGAGCGCGACGAGCTCCTGGACGATCCAGTCCTCGGGCGCGGCGCGGAGACCGGCGACGGCGCTGTCGAGCTCCGCCGGGGAGGCGGTCGGCCCGACGACGACGCCCTGCCCGCCGGAGCCGTCGCGCGGCTTGAGCACCAGCTCGCCGGCCCGTTCGAGAGCAGCGGCGTGCTGGCGGGGATCGCGCAGGTCGTACGTCGGGACCGCGGGCAGCACCGGCTCCTCACCCGGCAGGTGCCGCACGACCTCGTCGACGAAGGCGTAGACGAACTTGTCGTCGGCGACGCCGGCGCCGAACCAGTTCGCGAGCCCGACCGACCCGGCTCGCAGCGGCTCCAGCAGCAGCTCGGCGACAGGCGTGAGCGCGCCCGACGAGGTCCGCACCCGGTCGTCGTCGGTGCGCCGGTAGACCGAGCGCACCGGCCGGCCGTCGGTGAGCAGCAGCCGGTCCCCGGAACGGCGCAGGTCGGCGGGGGTGACGAGCACCAGGCCGGCCAGCTCGGCCAGCCGCCCGTGCTCGTACGAGGCGGAGTTGGAGGTGCCGTCGGTCAGCAGCACCAGCTCGCCGTCCAGGGCGGGAGCCGCGGCCTCCAGCGCCCGGCTGAGCGCGGCGCCGAGCTCGCTGCGGACGTCCTCGCGGGCCGGGCGGACGCCGAGCACCTCGGCCACCGCGTCGGAGGCGGCCATCGCGTAGCCGAGTCCGGACGGCGTCCGCACGTTGTCCTCCAGGACCCGGAAGCCACCGTCGGAGCCGCGCACCAGATCCAGTCCGGCCACGCTGATCCAGGCGCCGCCGACCGGCCGCATCCCGATCACGTCCTCCTCGAAGTACGACGACCCGGTCAGCACCGCCTCGGGCAGCACCCCGTCGGCGACGAGCCGCCGCTCGCCGTACGCGTCGGCCACCAGGGCGTCGAGCGCCCGCACCCGCTGCGCGACCCCGGCCTCGATCCGCGCCCACTCCTCGCCGCTGAGCACCCGGGGCAGCGGGTCGACGCGGAACTCGTGCCCCTCCTCCCCGCCGAACCGCACGCCGCGCTCGGCCAGCAGCGCGTTGACCTCGACGGTGAGCGCGTCGAGGTCGGCACCGTCGAGCCGGTCCAGCAGCCGCCGGTACGCCGGCCGGGGCGTCCGGCCGTCGAAGGCCTCGTCGTAGGACTCGGCGTAGGACTCGGCGTGGGAATCGGCGTCGGGACGCTCGGAGGTCTGGGGCGTGGTCTGCTGACGGGATCGTGTGTCGTCCTGCACCGTTCGTTCGGTAACCGGACGTGCGACCGGCTACTCGCGGGCCAGCAGCGTGACGACCTCGAAGTGGGCGGTCTGCGGGAACATGTCGAGCAACCGCGCGGTGACAGGCCGGTACGACGGCATCGCGGCCAGGTCGCGCGCCAGCGTGACGGCGTTGCAGCTGGAGTACAGGACGTGCGGGACGCCCGACGACTCCAGCCAGCCGGCCAGGTCGGGGCCGATCCCGCGTCGGGGCGGGTTGACCACGACCAGCTCCGGCGGCGCGGGCTGCTCGGGCGCCCAGGTCGTCGCGTCGGCGGCCACGAACGAGACGTCCGGGAGCCCGACCGCACTCCGCCGGGCGCTGGCGATCGCCTCCTCGCTCACCTCCACGCCGACGACCGTCCGTCCGGGCGCGGCGAGGTGCAGGGCGAAGCCGCCGACCCCGCAGTACAGGTCCCACACCGAGGCGGGCGCGAGCTCCGCCACCCAGGCGGCCGCCTGGCGGTAGAGCTCGGCGCCGACGTGCCCGTTGGTCTGGAAGAAGCTCTGTGGACGCAGGTGCAGCACCACGTCGCCGGTGCGCATCGGCAGGGTGTCGCCGAGCAGCACCTCCTCGCGCTCGCCCTCCAGCACCGCCTTGTGCGCGGGCTGGAGGTTGACCGACACCACCGCCAGCGGCAGCCGCTCGGCGAGCCAGGGCAGGTGCTTGCGGATCCGGGCGACCGACTCGGTCGAGCGGAGCACGAGCCGCACCAGCAGCTCACCGTCCGGCGAGACCGTCACGATCAGGTGCTTGAGCTCACCGCGCCGCTGCGGGACGTCGTACGGCGTGAGCGCGGCGCGGGTCACGAACTCCGCGAGGACCGGCAGCGCGTCGGCCAGGTGCGGGTCGTGCAGCCCGCATCCGCGCAGGTCGACCCCGCCCCCGGCCGGGTCGAGGATGCCCAGCGTGGGCGCCTCCACCGTGCCGGCGACGACCATCTTGGCCTTGTTGCGGAAGCCCGACTCCGGGCTGGTGACCGGCGGCAGCCACGCGATCCCCGGCCAGGGCGCCAGCAGCGCCGCGCACCGCACCTGCTTCGCCGCGAGCTGCTCGTCGTACGCCTGGCCCATCCACGTGCACGAGCGGCACACCCCGGCGTCGAAGTAGTCACACTGCATGCTCAGCGCCCGCTCACCACCGGTCGTGGACCGCCTCGCGGAAGGTGGCGTCGTACAGCCGGACGATCCCGTCCAGCAGCTCGGGCGCGAGCGGCGGGAGCGAGCCCGCGGCCGCGTTCGCGCGTGCCTGCTCGGCGTTGCGGGCGCCGGGGATCACGGTGCTGACGCCGTCGAGCTGCGCCACCCAGGCCAGCGCGACCTGCGCGGGCGTCGCGCCGGACGGCCCGTGCTCGGCGACCAGCCGGGAGAACTCGCGGGCCGCGGCCACGCCGGTCGCGTAGTCGACCCCGGAGAAGGTCTCCCCCACGTCGAAGGCGCTGCCGTCGCGGTTGTAGGTGCGGTGGTCGTCGGCCGCGAAGGTCGTGCGCTCGTCGTACCGCCCGCTCAGCAGGCCGGAGGCCAGCGGCACCCGCGCGACGATGCCGACGCCCGCCTCCCGCGCGGCCGGGAGCACGGCGTCGAGCGGCTTGAGCCGGAAGGCGTTCAGGATGATCTGGATGCTCGCGACGTGAGGCCGGGCGATCGCGCTGAGCGCCTGGTCAGCGGTCTCGACGGAGACGCCGTACGCCGCGATCGCCCCCTCGGACACCAGCGTGTCGAGGGCGTCGTACGTCGCGTCGTCGTCGATCGTCGCGCTCGGCGGGCAGTGCAGCTGGACCAGGTCGAGGGTGTCGACGCCGAGGTTGCGGCGCGAGCGGTCGGTCCAGGCCCGAAAGTTGTCCAGCACGTAGTTGGCCGGGACCTGCTCCATCCGTCGGCCCATCTTGGTGGCGACGGTGATGTCGCGGCGGCCCGCGACGAAGCGGCCGATGACCTGCTCGCTGCGGCCGTCGCCGTACACGTCGGCGGTGTCGAAGAAGGTCACGCCCTCCTCGACACTCGCGGCCAGCACGGCGCCGGCCTCGTCCTCGGTGACCGCGCCCCAGTCGGCGCCCAGCTGCCAGGTCCCGAGTCCGATGACCGAGACGTCACGGCCGGTGCGGCCGAGGGTCCTGCTCTCCATGGGTTCGTCGCTTTCGTCGGGGGGACACCATTGTCACCGCTCGGGTAGGGACTGGTCACAAGTGGTGATGACGAACCGGTTCGCCCGGGCTTTCGTGGGAGGCGGCCCTGTCCCCCGACCCCGGAAGGTCCCCCTCATGCACCGCAAACTCGCAGTGATCGCCCCCGCGGCCGCGGTCGCGCTCGTGCTCTCCACCCTGGCCCCCGCGACCGCCGGTGGCGGGCACGGCCACCACGGTCACCACGGCCACTCGTCCGGCCTGAAGACCGTCACCGCACTCGACGGCCCGCGCGGCGTCGACGCCCTCGGCGACGGCCGGACCCTGGTCGCCGAGTCCGACGGCAGCTTCAGCCTCGTCGTGGAGCGCCGGCACAAGCCGGCCAAGGTCATCCCGCTCGGCAGCGTGGCCGGAGGGTTCGCGCCCGCGGTCGCCGCCGGCAAGAACGGCACCGTCTACATCGTCACCGGTGCGGGCGGCGAGCCCGGCGGTCCGCCCACCCCGGGCGCCGCCACGCTCTACAAGTGGCGTTGGGGGTACGACGCCCCGAAGGTCGTCGCCGACATCGCGGCCTACCAGGCCACCGACCCGGACCCGTACGACCTCGAGGGTCTGCCCGCCGAGAGCAACCCGTTCGGCCTCGCCGTGCTGCGCAACGGGTCGATCCTGGTCGCCGACGCCGCCGGCAACGACGTGCTGAAGGTCTCGAAGGACGGCAAGCGCATCACCACCGTCGCGCGGCTCAAGCCCCGCACCGTGGAAGTGCCGGAGGGCCTGCCGGCCACCGACCCCGAGGGCAACCCGACCGAGTTCCCGCCGGCCGGCACCCCGATCCCGTCGGAGGCCGTGGCGACCTCGGTCGCCGTCGGTAAGGACGGCTCGATCTACATCGGTGAGCTGCGCGGCTTCCCGGCCACTCCGGGCACCTCGCAGATCTGGCGGGTCAAGCCGGGCGCGACCGGTGCCCTGTGCGACCCGGAGGCGCCGTACTCGGGCTCCTGCAAGCGCTGGGCGGACGGCCAGACCTCGATCGTCGACCTCGCCGTGGACAAGAAGGACACGGTCTACGCGCTGTCGCTGTCGAAGCTCAGCTGGTTCGCCTTCGAGCTGGGCGTGCCCGGCGCCGAGGTCGGCTCCCTGACCGCGCTCACCCGCTCGTGGCACGGCGTGAAGTCCAAGGAGCTGGCCCGCGGCAAGCTCATCAGCCCCGGAGGCGTCGACGTCGTCGACCACACGGCGTACCTCACCGGCCCGGTCTTCGGCCCCGGCTCGCTCAGCAAGCTGGCGCTCGACCACCACCACCGCAAGGGGCACCACCGCCGGTAGCGGCGAGCCGGGTGGACCAGCGGAGGTAGCGGCGTCCCACCGCTCCCCGCTGGTCCACCCGGCCGGTCCCCGCTCGATGGTCGTCCGCTCAGCGCTCCCGCGGCTCGGCGAGCCGCTCCTGCAACCGCGCCCGGACCTCGTCCGGCGTGACCTCCGCGCGTTGACGCTGCCCGCGCGCGATGATGGCACCGGTGGCGGCGACCCCCGCCACCCCCGCGACCCCCAGCACCTTCCACAGCTTCACCAGGAGACTCCCTTCGATGCACGAGCGCCCGTGACCGACCTGTCCCTCGACGAGGCCGTCGACCTGACGCGGACCGGCGATCTGTGGCTGTTCCGGGGCCGTTCCGCTGCCGACCACGCTATCCGGGTGCTGACCAACGCGCCGGTCAACCACGTCGGCATGGCCATCGTGCTCGACGACCTGCCCCCGCTGATGTGGCACGCCGAGCTCGGCAAGGGACTGCTCGACGTGTGGACCGGCAGCCACCACCGCGGCGCCCAGCTGCACGACCTGCGCGAGGCGGTGGTGCAGTGGACCGGCCGCTACGAGCAGCGCGGCTGGCTGCGCCAGCTCGACGTGCCGCCGACCGGCGAGGTCACCCGCGAGATGGAGGACGCCGCACTGCGGAGCGTCGCGCGCCTGAACGGCACGCCGTTCCCGCCCACGGCCGCGCTCGCCGGTCGCTGGCTGCGCGGGCGCGCTCACCTGATGGCGTCGGCGGAGACGACCTACTGCGCCGAGGTCGTGGCGGCGGCGTACGCCGCCATGGGGCTCCTCGACGACTGGCCCCCCACGAACTCCTACGACCCGGGCCGGTTCTGGTCAGGTGACGACCTGGACCTGCGACGGGGTGCTCGGCTCGGCGCGGAGCTCCGGGTGCGGACCTGAGCCGAGCTCAGTCCGGCGGGAGGACCGTGCTCCGGCCCAGGGCGCTGAGCCGCCAGACGCCGGGGGCCGTCTCGAGCAGCCCGTCGTCCATCAGCGACTTCCGCGCGCGGCGGGCGGCGGCGCGCCAGCGCAGCTCGCCCTGCGGGTTGGTCTCGCGGTCCCCCGGGCGCAGCCGGTCGCCGATGCGCACCTCGAGGTGCACGAAGATCTCGTCGGCCTCGAGCTCGCCGTCCGCGTCCTGCAGCGCACTCAGGATGGCCGGGCGCAGCTCCTCGGGCGAGGTCCACTTGCGCGGCGCGCTGCGCTTCACGGTCGGCGTGCTGCTGCCGGGCACGCGAGGCGGCGCCTTCACCCGGGGCGTCCGCGGAGCCGGCGCGGGTGGCGGCGGGGGAACCGGTTCGGGTCGCCCGTGCACGCACTGGCTCAACGGGAGGTCACACAGCTCGCAATAGTCCGCATCAGCCACGAGGACGACGGTACGACGTCACCGGAGCGGGCGCGCCAGCAGGTCCGTCACTTGCCACGATGGAAAGTGACGAGTTAGGTTTCCGGCATGGAAAGCGATCGACTCGACCCCCGCGAGGCCCGCCGGATCGCCGAGCGCGCCGAGGCCGCGCCGTTCGTCGACTACCCGCCGACGCCCTGGTGGTACGCCCCGGCCGCCGGGCTGTGGGCCGGGTCGTTCACCCTGCTCGCCGGCGTCCGGGAGCACGGTCTGGCGGTCCTCGGGCTTCTCGCCCTGGTCGCGGTGGAGTCGGCCTTCCTGGCCTGGTACTCCCGCTACCACGGCGCCTTCCCCTCGCTGCGGCGCGCGCCGCGCGAGTTCCGTCCCGCCTTCGCACGGTACTTCGTCGGCCTGGCGCTCGTGCTGCTCCTCGTGGTCGGCGCATGGGTGGCGTGGGGGGTGTTCGTCGCCGCGGTCGTCGCGGCCGTGTCCGTCGCGGCCGGTCTCGCCCTCTACGAGCGGACCTACGCGCGGGCCGCGGCGCGCACCCGGGACCGGCTCGCGTGATCGACGACCTCGACCCGGTCATCCACGCGCCGAAGCGGCTCGCGGCGATGGCCGTGCTGTCGAGCGCGACGACCGTGACGTTCCCGTTCCTGCGCGAGCACCTCGGCGTCTCCGACTCCGACCTCTCCAAGCAGATGGCCACCCTGGAGAAGGCCGGCTACGTGGCCGTCAGCAAGTCCGGCCGCGGCCGGGGCGCGACCACGACGTACCGGATCACCCGCACCGGCCGGACGGCGTACGCGCAGCACCGCCGGGCGCTGGCGGCGATCCTGGGCGACTGAGCCGGGACTGGGCCGGGTCAGCGCAGGCTGCGCGCGTCGCGCTCGAGCTCGACCTGGTAGCGACGCCGCAGGTCGGCCAGACGCTGCGCCTTCTCCTCGGAGGTGAGGGCATGCGTGGCCCGGCGACGGACCGTGCGCTGCTGCTTCATCTCGATGACCTCCGGGAGCTGACTGACCGTCACAACCGTAGGGATCGGCCGCCCCTTCCCGCATCCGACTTTTGTCTGGACCAGACCTGCTGGGAGGTGTCTTTCGGCGGGGTCAGCCGACCCGTTCGACGAGCGCGAACGGCACCGTGAGGATCCCCTCGGGGATGCGGAGGTGGTAGCGGGTGCGCCCACGCTTGACCAACGTCCCGACCGTGCCGTGGTAGCGGCCCTGCGCCAGCACCCGCGCCCGCTCCCCCGGGCTGAGCACGACCGGGGCTCCGGCCGCCGGGCGCGCCCGGATCCGGCGCAGCTGGGTCTCGTACGCCGCGGACATCGGCACGGTGCGCCCGTGGTGGGTCCAGGTCAGCAGGTGGGCGAGGTCGAACGACGGCCCGCACTGCCGGCACGCGGCCGGCCGGTCGGGCCGGCGGTGTCGAGTGACCCGGTGGCCGGCGGCGCACTCCCCGACCCACGCACCCTCCAGCTCGGGCGCCTCCCGGCTGACGCAGCGCTCGCCGCTGCAGCCGATCCGCCTGGCGGTGGCGCGCCAGACCGCGTCGTGTCCGTGCCGGGCGCCCACCAGGGCGTGGGCGATCTCGTGGAGCACCGTGTCGCGCACGTCGGCCTCGTCGTGCAGCAGGGTCAGCGGCGCGCTCAGGCCGATCTGGCGCCGGTCGTAGCGACAGATCCCGGCGCGGCGCTTCGCCCGGTCGAAGACCAGGGTCCAGTCGCGCAGGCCGTGGGCGGCCATCAGTGCCCGGGCCATCCGGGCCGCCTCGTCGAGATCCACGCCCCGACGTTAGCCGCGGTCGCCGACATCCGGCCGACCCGTCGGACCGGGGGCGATGAGTTCACGCCGTACCGGCGGTCTGAGCTGCCATGACGACGATCCTGAACCCCTACCTGCACTTCGACGGCACCGCGCGCGAGGCGCTGACCTTCTACCACTCGCTGTTCGGCGGCGAGCTCAGCATCATGACCTACGGCGACATGGGCATGGAGGGCGAGCAGGCCGCCCAGGTGATGCACGGGAGCATCACCAACCCCGGCGGCATCACCCTGATGGCCTCCGACGGCGCCCCCGGCGAGAAGCTCGTCCGCGGGAACGCCTCGAACCTCAGCCTCAGCGGCGAGGACGACGCCGGGCTGCGCGGCTGGTTCGAGGCGCTCTCCGACGGCGGAGAGGTGCACGTCCCCCTGGAGAAGCAGATGTGGGGCGACGTCTTCGGTCAGGTGCAGGACCGATTCGGCGTCATCTGGCTGGTCAACATCACCCAGCCGGCCTGAGCCTGACGGCCGCGGGGCTCACTCGGTGGCCGGGACCTCCGGCTGCGTCCCGTTGCCCCGGCCGATCGCGCCCTTCACCAGCGCCTCGAGGTCCAGCCCGGTCGAGGTCTTCAGCATCGACAGCGTCTGCACGATGTTGTCGTTGACCTGACGCGGGAGCGCACCGGCGCCGTCGGGCGAGATGACCGTGAGCTGCTCGATGGCGGAGATCGGGGCGGCGACCTCCCGCGCGATCTGCGGCAGCATCTCGATCAGCATCTGCAGCACCGCGGCGTCGTTGTAGTTGGCGAACGCCTCGGCGCGCTTGTCCATCGCCTCCGCCTCGGCCTGGCCGACGGCGAGCGTCGCGGCCGCCTGGGCCTCGCCCTCGGCGCGGGTGGCGTCGGCCTCCGCGGTACGACGGGCCTTCTCCGCCTCACCGCGCTTGGCGCCCTCGATCGCCTCCGCCTCGGCGAGCGCCGCGCGGCGGGACTTCTCCGCCTCACCGGACAGGCGGACCTGCTGCGCCTCCGCCTCGGCGGCGGCGATGGTGGCGGCCTTGCGCGCGTCGGCGGCCGCGATCTCTGCCGAGCGCTTGGCCTCGGCCTCCTGCTCGACCCGGTAGCGCTCGGCGTCCGCCGGCTTGCGCACCTCGGTCTCCAGCGTGCGCTCGGTCAGCGCGGCCTGGCGTACGGCGACCTTCTCCTGCTCGGTCAGGATCGCCTGGTCCCGGTCGGCCTGGGCGAGCGGGCCGGCGGCCGCCGCCTGCGCGGACGCGGCGTCGGTCTCGGCCTTGATCTCGGCCTGCTTCAGCGCCAGCGTCCGCTGGGCGACGGCGATCTCCTGCTCGGCGGCGATCTGGGCCTGCTCGGCGGCCTGCCGGGCGTTGGCCTCGGCGATCCGTGCGGTCTGGCTGACCCGTGCGGCCTCCGGGCGACCGAGGTCGGCGAGGTAGCTGCCGTCGTCGGTGACGTCCTGGATCTGGAAGGTGTCGAGGATCAGGCCCTGACCGGTCAGCGAGTTCTCGGACTCGTCGGCGACCCGCTGGGCGAAGGCCGCCCGGTCCCGGATGATCTGCTCGACGGTCAGCCCGCCGACGATGGAGCGCAGCGCACCCGCGAGCACCTCCTGGGTGAAGGGCTCGACATCCTGCTGCTGGCTCAGGAACCGCTGGGCGGCGAGCCGGATCTGGTCGGCGTTGCCGCCCACCTTGACGATCGCGACGCCCTCGACGTTCAGCTTGATGCCCTGGCCGGAGACCGCGCCCCGGATCTGCACCGAGATCCGCCGCGAGGAGAGGTCCATGGTGGCGAGCTTCTGGACGAACGGGATGACGAAGACGCCGCCGCCGAGCACGACCTTCTGCCCCGACAGGTCCGTGCTGAGCTCACCGGTCTCGGGGTTGAGCACCGCCTTGCCCTTGCGGCCGGTGACGATGAACGCCTGGTTGGGTCCGGCCACCTTGTAGCGGCTGGTGACCAGCAGGACCAGCAGGACGAACAGCAGGACGAGTCCGCCGATGGGGATCAGCAGGTCGGGCATGAGGTGCCTTTCAGGAGAGAGGTCGCCACACGGGCGCGACCTCGACGGCCGTCGGTGAGAGGACGGTGGTGACGAAGACCTCGGCGCCGGCCTCCAGGGACTGCTCGGCGCGGGCGTTGAGCCGGATCCGGTTGCCCCCGACGAGGACGGCGACGACGCCCAGCCCGTCGGCCGGGATCGCGGTGACGACCCGTCCACTCTGGCCGACGGTGTGGTCGGCGGACGGCGTCGCGTCGCTGCCGCCGTCGCGGATCAGCCGGGTCAGCCAGGCGGCGAACCAGCCGAACACCACGCCGGCGACGAGGCCCACGGGCAGCGACACCGCCAGCGGGGCGCCCGCCGCCTCGGCGGTCGCGCCGCCGAAGCCGGTCGCGGCGACGAACGCACCGATCACCGCGGTGGAGAAGACGTCACCGGGGAGGATGTCGGCGAATCCGTCGAGCAGGTCGCCGAGCACGAGGCCCACGGCGAGGAGCACCAGACCCAGCACCCCGATCACGAGGAAGGTGGTCACGCTGGGATCTTCTCCTGCCGCCGACGTACCCGGCGCCCCGGGGTGGACCCGGATCATGTCCCAAGAGGCGTGCTTGAAACACCCGCGGTCTAGTCCGTACCGCCAGGTGAGCCGGTACGGCGAGCGCGCGACTATGCGGGCGCGGCCGCCAGCCGACGCAGCTGGGGCAGCAGGTTGCGCCGATGGGTCTGGGCCAGCCAGCCGTTCGGCAGCGAGAGCCGGACCACCTTGTGCCAGGCGCTGGCGACCTGCCGCACCAGCGGGCGGGAGCAGTAGTCGAGCCCGAACTTGTCGAAGACCTCGCGCACCCGCGGTGCGATCTCGCCGTACCGGTTGCTGGGAAGGTCGGGGAAGAGGTGGTGCTCGATCTGGTGCGAGAGGTTGCCCGCGAGCAGGTGCAGCACCGGCGGACCGGCGATGTTGGCCGAGCCGAGCATCTGGCGGAGGTACCACTCGCCGCGGGACTCGTCCGGGTCGAGCTCGGGCAGCTCGAACGCCTCGACGCCCTCCGGGAAGTGACCGCACATGATCACCGAGTGGCTCCACACGTTGCGGACCAGGACCGCGGTGGCGTCGGCGGCGAGCGTCGCCCGCCAGCCCGGGCCGGAGAGGGCGGGCCAGACCACGAAGTCCTTGGCCGCCTGGCGCAGCGCCCGCTTCAGCGTCACCATCGCCTCGGCCCGTTTCTCCGGCGACAGCGTGCGTCCGGACCTGATGTGGTCACCGAGGTCGAGGTCGTACATCGCGATGCCGTACTCGAAGATGCACGCGGTCACCGCGTTCCACAGCGGCTGGACCAGGTAGCGCGGCTTCCACGGCTGCGCCTCGTCGACGCGCATGATCCCGTACCCGAGGTCGTTGTCCATCCCGATGATGTTCGTGTACGTGTGGTGCACCTGGTTGTGCGCGCGCTGCCACTGCTCCGGCGGGGTCGCGTGGTCCCACTGCCAGGTCGAGGAGTGGATCTTCGGGTCGCGCATCCAGTCCCACTGGCCGTGCAGGACGTTGTGCCCGATCTCCATGTTGTCGAGGATCTTGGCCAGGCTGAGCGCCGCCGTACCGGCCACCCAGGCGACCTTGTTGCGCCCCGCCAGCAGCACCACCCGGCCGCCGAGCTCCAGCCCGCGCTGCACGCGGATCAGTCGGCGGATGTACGCCGCGTCGCGGCCACCGCGGTCGTCGAGGACGTCCTGGCGGATGGTGTCGAGCTCCTGTCCGAGCAGCTCGACCTCGGCCGCCGTCAGCCCGCCCGGGCGGAGGTCGCCGGCCGGCGTCGCCGTGGTCGTCATGTCCCCACTGTGCCGGGTGTCCATGACCTCCCGGTGCCCGGGGCGTGACGAATCAGTCGTCGTCACACCCCGGGCCGCGGCACTCACCGCCGGACGCGGACGCTCACGATCTCGCTGACGGCCCGACGGGTGTGGGCGGTCGGGTTGGCGATCGCGGTCAGGAAGTGGGTTCCGGGACGGAGCCTGCCGATGTCCCTCTTGCCCAGCCTGATCGTCCCCTTGCCCTGCCGCACCTTGCCCACGGCCAGGATCCGGCCGCCGTCCTTCAGCACGACCTGGCCGGCGAACTTCGCTCCGCTGCGCCCGGGGATGGTCACGACGACCTTCGCCCGGACCCGCGTGGCGCTCTTCCCCCGCCCGATCGTCGACGGGACCTTCAGCCGCACCGACGGCGCGGTCTTCGTCACCGTCAGCGTGGTCCGGCCGCTGCCGGCGTTCACCCGGCCGTCACCCGCGTAGGTGACGACGACCGGGTGCCGGGCGACCGGGAGGTTCGCCGGCAGGGTCACGCTCGCCGTACCGCGCACCAGGGCCGCGCCGAGGGTTCTGGTGCCGACCTTCACGTCGACCCGACCTGTCGGAACGGTGCCGGGTGCGGTCACCCTGACCGTCGCCGACGTCGCGGTCCCGAAGGCCACGCTGGTGTCGCCCAGGACCACCGACACAGCGGGGTCGACGCTCACCGGAGTCTCGACCTCGACCGCGTCGGTGAAGTCGATCGTCATCGGCGCGGCGGGCTTCACCGAGTCCGCGGCACCGCCCGAGGAGTACCAGTACGACGACAGGCCGGTCGCGATGTGGAAGTCCACGAACTCCTGCGGCCACGCGCCCCACCCGGCGGCGGTGCGGTTCTGCGGGGTGTACCCAGCGGGCACCTCCACCTCGACCCCCGCGTAGTCCGGGGTGATCGCGAACCGGCCGGTGGGGTCGATCTCGACCGCTTCGAAGGTGCCGATCGGGACGTCCTCGACCAGGTCCAGGGGGGTCCTGTTGTTCGGGTTGCCCATCGACGCCCCGTAGCCGTCCAGGTCGGCGGTCAGCTCCGCCGTACCGTCGGCCGCGACCGTCAGGACCGGGTCGGAGAACCAGAACGGCACCAGCCCGTCGTAGAAGTTCACGCTCCACGCGCCGTCCCACTCGACCGTGGCGGAACCGTCCGCCGCGACCTCGGCGTCGCCGCCCGCGAACCGGACCCGCTGCTCGACCCCACCCTGGGTCTGCGCGCCTCGCGTCGCGTAGCTGGGCGCCGACACCGAGCCATCGGCGACGTGGACGACCGAGACGTCGCCGTCGGTGACCCGGTACGTCGCCTCCTTGCCGTCCGAGATCCCGGCCGAGAAGTAGTTCGACGAGCCGAACGGCGGCCTCGCCTGCATCTCCCCCGAGCCCGCCCACTCCAGGACGACACCGTCCAGGTCCAGGCCGCCGTCGGGGATGGTCCCGCTCGGCGTGACCGTCAGCTCGGCGGTCGCGGTGGAGACGCTGCCGAGCTCGTTGGCGAACCTGGCCCGGAACAGCGACCCGGACTGGTCGACGTTCGTGTCGGTCACCGTCAGCGAGGACGACGCGCCGTCCGCGGCGACCGTGAAGTTCTCGTCGTCGGGCGCGATGTTCTGCCAGTAGCCGCTCACCCGGCGCTGCCAGGTGACCGACGGGACCGGGCTGCCGGCACCGGCCGTGGTGAAGGTGACGTCCGTGCCCTCGACAGTCGTGACGTCCCGCAGGTCCGACTGCACCACCGGCCGGTAGCGGACGGTCAACGTCGCCGGCTCCGAAGCCACGTCACCGGCGGCGTTCGAGGCGATGACCCGGTACTGCGACCCGTGGTCGCTCGGCCTCGCGTCGACGGACAGCGTCGCGTCCGTCGCGCCGGCCAGGTCGACGAACCTGGTCGCGCTCGGCGTCCGCACCTGCCACCGGTAGGTGGGCGCCGGCGAGCCGTCGGCCGCTGCGGCGAAGCTCGCCCGAGCCGGCGTGGTCGCGTTCGCGAGCTCGACAGTCACGGGCTCCGGGTGCGTCGTCAGCGTCGGCGCCACCCCGAGCAGGTCGTAGCGGCGCAGCACCACCTCGCCGGAGTCGCCGGCTACCTGCGTGATCAGGTCGCCGTCGCGGGCGACGGAGAACGGGAACAGCCGGGTGTCGCTCGGCCGGAGCTCCGGCATGGGGATGCTCGCGAGGGCGGCGGGGCCGCGAAGGACGTGGACCCTCGCCTGGGTGGCGTTCACGGCGTAGTCGAGGCCCAGGGAGGCGTCGGCGGCGACGTCGTGAACGGGGGACGGCTCGCCGCCCGCCGTGACGGGGATCAGGTCCGCAGCGACCTGGCCGTCGACGACGTCGACGACGGCGACCCGCCCGGAGTCTGTTCCTCCGTCGCCGTACCCCAGCAACGACCCGTCGGCCGTCACGGAGATCCTGCCGAACGACTTGGTCGCTCCCGAGTCGGGGTGGACCGCGACCGTGTCGTCGACGAAGGCAGCGGTCCACGCGCCGCCGGCACCGCGCACCATCCGCATCAGCGGATTCTCGTACCGCACGTTGTCGCCGTCGGTGTGCTGGGCGCCCGAGGCGAAGACGTAGCTGCCGTCGCGCGCCACCGCGACGTTGGCGGTCGTGAGCCCGCCCGTCGCGTTGCCGAAGGCGTTGACCGTGCGGCCGGCCGCCGTGGTCGCGAAGATCGCGGGCAGGGCGACGGGCCGGACGTCGTGCGTCCAGCCGTCCTCGGCGGGCGTCAGGGTGTGGACCTGGTGAGCGGTCCGCTCGTCGGGACGCACCGTCACCCACAGCAGCTCGCCGGCCACGGCGTTCCAGGTGAGCGCCGCGGAGTGCGGCGTGCGGTTGTCCGTCGGGTTCGCGCTCACGGACGCCACCTGCTGCGACTCGAACTCCGAGGTGGCGGGGTTCCACGACGCGGCATGGAGGACGACCCGCCGCACACCGTCGACCACCTCGTCGGACAGGGAGAAGATGGTGTCGCTCTCGGGGTCGAACGCGGTCGCCAGGTAGCGGGTGGTCCCCTGGAGGAACTCGGTGGCCCCGACCGGCTCGAGCGTCTGAGCGTCGAGGGCGGTGAAGGTGTAACGCTGCCTGCCCTCGCTCGGGCCGGGCATCTCGACGAGGTAGACCAGGTCGTCGTTCTCGGCGATGTAGACCCGGCGGAACTGCTCCGTTCCGGTCGTGACCGGCCGTTCCGCAGCGGGTGCGAACGCGGGCAGGCCCTCAACGGCCCACCGCTCGCTCAGGTCCGGCTTCCCACCGGGGCCGGCGTAGGAGATCGTCACCGGGTCGATGGGCGTGCCCGGCGCGTAGATCGCCAGGTAGTCGCCGGCGACGCTCGGCACCCCGGTCCAGGTCGTCGTCCCGCCGGCGACCTCCGGGTCCGAGTCGCCGAGGTCGAAAACGGCGAGGACGGCGTCCTCGAAGCGCTCCATCGGACTACCGGGGTCGTTGCGCGGACGACCGACGTAGGTGCCGCGGATCACCTGCTGCTCGGCGCTGATCTCGACGCTCAGGTCCTCGAAGGTGGAGTCGAGCTGGCAGAAGCCCGGGGCGTCGCAGTAGATCGCGTAGTGGATGGATCCCGCCAGGTCGAGCCGCAGTGCTCCGGTCTCCTCGTCGAAGGTGCCCTGCTCGACGGGCCAGCGGTAGCGGCCGTCGGCGAGCTGCTCGACTCCGCCGGAGAGCGTGCCGCCGCCGGTGTAGGTGCGCCACGACTCCTTGATCCCCCAGACGACGTGGCCGTCCGTGATCGTGGTGGCGTCGGCTCCGTCCGCCGCATGGGCCGGTCCGGTCGGCGCCAGGAGGGCCAGGGCGAGGGCGACGACGACACTCACGTGCCGCCAGCGGGGATTCCTCCGAGGGAGGAGTGTCTGTGGGGACTGCATTCGGGTGTGACCTGCGTTCTGGGTGCGTGAGACGGGATCGGGAAGCGAGGGTGGGGGCGGAGGCCTGGCGGCCTCCGCCCCCGTGAGCTGCTAGCGCAGGGGCTCGGACTCGACGGTCACGGAGCTCGAGCCGCTGTGCCGGGTGATGACCACCACGCAGTCCGTCGGGTCGTCGCAGTCGAAGTCCGTCGGCTGGCCCGGCGGCATCCCGGGTACGCCGAAGTGCGCGTTGACGTTGCCGAACTCGTAGACGGCGGGGGTGACGACTCCGGTCAGCTGGCCGCCCGCGAAGCCGGGCACGTTGGTCTGCGCCCCGCACGCGGGAACGCCGCTGAAGGTGGCCACCGTGCAGACGCCGACGCGGTAGGTGCCCGCCGGCAGGGTGGTGCTGGTGGAGGTCACCGTGATCGGGTTGCCGTCCGTGAACGGGTCGGGGCTGTAGGTCAGCGCGCTGGCGGCGACCGAGGTGCCGACCACGAGGCCGGCCGCCCCGAGGGTCACGCCCGCCGTGGCGAGGGCGCTCCTGAGCTTCGTCGAGATCGTCATGCTTTCTCACTCTCCTTTAGAGTGTGGCGAGGCCGTTTCCGGCTTCGCCGTCTGTGGATGCACGCGACGTCTGTCGCGTGCCCCTGAGGCCGAGCGGCCTGGCCGAGATGACTCATTGACGTGGCTCATCTCGGCCCCCTCCGCCACGGCCGTGCCGCGGTGGAGAGAGCCCGGCGCCCAAGACTGTGGATGGGTTCCGTCGTGCCCGGGCTTCCCCGGGGATGCCGGTCTGCTGGTGGCGACCGGCACTAAAGTTAAGGTTAGGCTTGCCTAATTCGAGATGGTTTTAGCAGAGCGCACGTTTCAAGGGCAAGCACCCTGCCCGCCAGTTGGTCGATCACCTCGACGCCCCTGCCCCTCTCACAGGGAGTCCACAGTCCGGACATGCCCGGCTCCCAGTCACTCGGCCCACCGTGGTGCCATGACCCAGAACCCGTCCCTACCGCCGACATCGCCCGCACCGCCCGCACCGCCCGCACCGCCTGAGCCGTCCGCCGACGACACGACCGCTCCCCGACGCACCCACCCGCTGCGCAGGGTGCCCCGGGCCGCGTGGCTCTCCGCCGCCGCGGTCGTCGTCGTCCTGGGCGTCGGCCTGGGTGGCTTCTTCGTGGGCCGGGCCACCGCGCCCGACGACCCCCGTCCTCCCTTCGACCGCGGGCAGTTCCCGGGCTTCCCGAACGACCGGGGCCAGGGCGGACCCGGACAGGGCGGACCCGGACAGGGCGGTCAGGCGCCGGCGCAGCCGGGCGACAGCACCGAGGGCAGCACGCAGGGCAGCTCGGCGGACACGACCGCCTGGTACGTCGTACCGCGGGCGGCGTGAGTCAGCCGCCGAGCAGCGCTCGCACGTCGTCGGCGGTGACGGCCGTCGCCATCGCGCCGTCACCGTCGACGACCTGGGCGAAGAGCGCGGCCTTGCGGGCCTTCAGCTCCATCACCTTCTCCTCGATGGTGTCGGTCGCGACCAGGCGGTAGACCATCACCGGCTGGTGCTGGCCGATCCGGTGCGCCCGGTCGACCGCCTGCGCCTCGGCCGCCGGGTTCCACCACGGGTCGAGGACGAAGACGTAGCTGGCCTCGGTGAGCGTGAGCCCGACCCCGCCGGCCTTCAGGCTGATCAGGAACGCCGGAGCGTCGCCGTGGCGGAACTCCGAGATCGCGGCGTCGCGGTCGCGAGTGCGCCCGTCGAGGTAGGCGTGGCCGATCCCCTCGGCGTCGAGGCGGCGGCGTACGCGAGCGAGGAAGCTGGTGAACTGGCTGAAGACCAGCGCCCGGTGCCCCTCCGCGGCGAGCTCGCGCAGGTGGTCGACCAGGACGTCGATCTTGGCCGACCCGAGCGTCTCGTGCTCGGCGTCGACCAGGGCCGCGTCGAGGCTGAGCTGGCGCAGCTTGGTCAGCGACCGGAAGATCGCGACCCGGTTGGCGTCGAAGTCGCCGATCAGACCGAGGATGTGCTGGCGCTCGCGCTGCAGGTGGGTGTCGTAGACCCGCCGGTGCTTGGGGGTCAGCGCGACGTCGAGCACCTGCTCCTGCTTGGGCGGCAGGTCGGAGGCGACCAGCTCCTTGGTGCGGCGCAGCAGGAACGGTCGGATCCGGGTGCGGAACCGGGCCAGCGCCCGCTCGTCGCCCTGCTTCTCGACCGGCGTCGCCACCAGCTCGGCGAACTTCCGCGGCCACGGGTAGAGCCCGGGCGCGACGATCGACAGCAGCGACCACAGCTCCATCAGCCGGTTCTCGAACGGGGTGCCCGTGAGGGCGAGCCGGAACGGCGCCTCGATCCGTCGGACCGCCTGGTACGTCTTGCCCTGGTGGTTCTTCACCTGCTGGGCCTCGTCGAGCACCAGACCGCCCCAGGGCAGCGCGACGTAGTCGTCGGCCTCGAGCCGCAGCAGGGTGTACGACGTCACCACGACGTCGGAGCCCCGGGCCAGCTCGGCGAGACTCGTCCCGCGCCGGCTCCGGCCAGCGGACACCGACCGGACCACGAGCCCCGGCGCGTGCTGGGCGGCCTCGCGGACCCATCCCGGCACCACGCTCGTCGGCGCGACGACCAGGAAGGGGCCGGCACCGCCACGGCGGGCGTGGGTGATCAGCGCCAGCGCCTGGAGGGTCTTGCCGAGGCCCATGTCGTCGGCCAGGATCCCGCCGAGCCCGGCGTCGTGCAGGAAGGCGAGCCAGCGGAACCCCTCCAGCTGGTAGTCGCGCAGTCCGGTCGCCACGCCGACCGGATCGGCCTGCGGCAGCTCGGTCAGGCCGCTGAGCTGCCGGGCGGCGGTGACCCAGCGCGATGCCTGCTGGTCGACGAGCCCGATCTCGGCGAGCTCCGCCCACACCCCGAGGTCGTGGGTGCCGACCCGCAGGCCGCCGTCGTCGTCCTGGTCGCTCAGCTCGGAGGCCGCCCGGACCGCGTCCGCGAGCCGGGCGAGCGCCGGGTGGTCGGCGGGGAGGTAGCGGCCGCTGGGCAGGAACACCTGCTCCTGGTCGCGGGTCAGCGACTCGAGGACGTAGGCGAGCGGGACCTCCTCGCCGTCGACGTCGATGACCACGCGCAGGTTGAGCCAGTCGACCGGGCCGGCGGCGTCGTCGGCGTCGTCGTCGGGCAGCTCGAAGCGGATCTCGGGGGCGCTCTCGGCCGGGCGGTAGTCGAGCTGCACGCCGACCTCGTCGACCTCGACCAGCGGGTCCTCGCGCAGGCCGGGCAGCACCTCCCCGACGAACTTGAGCAGCCGGTCGCCGCGGAGCTCCTGGTGGGCGCGCAGCCCGCCGGTCTCGTCGCGCAGCAGCCGGTCGCCGTCCTCGCCGAGCCGGAGCCGGTCGAGGTGGGCGCGCTCCCGCTCGGGACGGCGCAGGTCGCCCCGGGTCCCGCTCAGCTCGTAGGAGTGCGCGTCCTCGCCGACGCGGTAGCGCCAGGACCACGTGACCTCGGCGATGCCCGGTCCCTTCCAGCCGACGGTCAGCACCAGTGCCGGCAGCTGCTCCTGAGGCAGCGGCACCGACCCGTCGGCGGACCGGACGGCCAGGTGGCGCCGCAGCCGCGGGAGGTAGTCGCGCACGAACTGCTCGCCCTGACCGGCGGGGATCCGCAGCGGCTCGGCCCCCTCCACGAGCCGACGCACGGGCTCGGCGATGATCCGGTCGAGCGGCGCGAGCACCAGCTCCCCGGAGCCGGCGTCGAGGAGCGCGACGCCGTGCCCCTGACGACCGACGACGATCAGGTCCGGGCCCGCCCACCAGCGGCCGTCGTGGTCGACACCCACCTCCAGCCGGGCGGCACCGTCGGCATCGGCGCGCAGCTCCGCCCGCAGGGCGAGCGGCTCGTCCTCCAGCCGCACGGACGCGACCTCGGCTCCGCCGATCAGCTCGACGCCGGCCTCCCGGGCCCGGGCCAGCATCGACCACACGCCCGACCCGAGGTCGTCGAGCGGGGTCTCGCCCCGGTAGTAGTGCGGCGAGCGACGAGCGGCCGCGAGCTCGGAGAGCGCGGCGAGCTGGGCCGGGTCGTGGCTGTGGGAGTACGCCGCGCGCGGCAGCTCGTCCCAGCCGATGCCGCGCTTGATCCAGGTGCCCTTGCGACCGGTCGTGACCGGGGTGATCCGCACCGTGGGCTGCATCGCCCGTACCTGCCAGGACGGCACCCGGCGCGCGCCGTCGCCGTCCGCGCCCGGCCGGTCGATGCTCACCTCCAGGGCGAGCGGCTTGAGGGTCTCCGGTTCGGCGGCCCGGCCGAGCTCGTCGAGCACCTCGTCGAGGCGCTTGCCCCAGTCGGGCTCGTCGTCGTCGACCACCCCGGCCTGCCCGGCGAGCAGGACGGCCGCGGCGTGCTTGCAGCTGCGTCCGACGAAGCACGAGCAGCGGCTGCGCACCAGGACCGTGCGTGCCGAGCGGACGAGCGTCACGGTGACCGAGTACGGGTCGGGCTCGCCGCCCTGGACCTCTCCCTCGAGGATCACCTGGTCCCGGCCCGAGCTGACCACGTCGACCCACTCGACCCGGCCGTCCGCGACGTACGCCTGGGCGCGGCCCAGAGTGCCGGTGTCGAAGGACAGCCCGAGGGCGGCGTCGTCGAGCAGACGCAGCAGCGGCGAGGAGTCGGGCATCCCCCGATCATGCCGTGCGCCGGGGACGCTCACGCGGGTGCGTCGGCCGTACCTGTGGAGGAGGCGGTCTCAGCGGGCGCGGTTGCGCCACCAGATCGAGGCGTTGAGCGCGGTCGCGAACCCCGTCCACACGACGTACGGCGTCAGCGCCGCGGCCGCGACCCGGTCGTGCCGGGCCGCCTCGCGCACCAGCGCGACGTTCAGGACGTCGAGGACCGCGATGACACCGAGCCCGGCCGCGGGCGACTCCTTGGCGAAGAACGCCCAGCACCAGCCGGCGTTGGCGGCCAGGTCGGCCGTGGTGAGGGCGAGCATCCGCGCGTCGCCATCCGGGCCGGCCCGCTCGGCGGCCCGGCCCGTGCCCCAGGCGATCAGTCCGTAGAGCGGCGTCCACACGAGCGGGAACGCCGCGGCCGGCGGCTCCCACGGCGGCTTCTCGATCGAGCGGTACCACGGACTGTCGGGGCGGGTCCCGACGAAGCCGGCCCCCGCGGCCGCCGCCGTGAGCGCACCGGTGAGGACCGTGCGGCGCACCTCAGGCCCCGGGGCCGGACGGCGCGTAGGAGAGGACCCGCCGGGTGAACCGCTCGGGGCGCGGCGCCCAGTCGGCCGCCGACGCGGGGTCGCCCTGGCGGAAGGATCGCGCCGCCACCGCGAAGGCGCGCGACGGCCCCAGGCAGTCGGGGCGGAACCGCACGATCGCGTTCCGCTTGCGCATCGTCAGCGAGAAGCACTGCTTGTCGCTGATGTCCCGGCCGTGCCGCTTGAAGGACCGGGCGCGGAAGACGACGTACTCGGAGTAGGCCATGCCGGTCAGGTAGACGTCGGGCACCCGGTCGTTGTCGAGGTCGAACCACAGGTCGATGCCGTCCCCGGCGCGGACCCGGCGGTCGTGGGTCACGACGACCCGCGCCTTGCGGCCCGCCTTCGGCGCCGACGAGAGGACGGTCCGCACGATGTCGTACGACGCCCCCGCGTCCACCGGGTCGACCACGGTCCGCTCCCGTGGTGGCGCGGCACTCGCCTCGGGGGCGGCTGCCACGAGGGCGAGCGCGGCGGTGGTGGCGACTCCGGCGGCGAGCAGGCGGCGTGAGGTCATCATGTGGCCTTCCGAGCGAGGTCAGTGGGTCCACCTGTACCCCTATCCTCGAATCGTGACCGAGCGCAACGTCCTGGGCGGCGCCCTCGAGCCGTGCGGCACGGACCCGCTGACCGGGTTCTACCGCGACGGCAGCTGCTCCTGCGGCCCGGACGACGTGGGCCTGCACGCCATCTGCGCGATCGTGACGCGGGAGTTCCTGGACCACCAGGCCTCGGTCGGCAACGACCTGACGGCGCCACGACCGGAGTACGGCTTCGCCGGCCTGCACCCGGGCGACCCGTGGTGCGTCGTCGCGGCGCGCTGGCGGCAGTCCTACGAGGCGGGCGCGGCGGCTCCGGTGGTGCTCGCGGCAACGAACTACCGGGCGTTGGAGATCGTGCCGATCGAGGTGCTGCGCGAGTACGCCGTCGACGTACCGCCCGACCTCAGCGGCCTGGACTGAGCACCGCCCGGGAAGGTTGCCCGGAAATAGAGTGACCCCGCTGGCGTCTCGGGTCACCAGCGGGGTCGAGTAGAACTTTAGGGCGCCGGAACCCCGGCGCGGAAGCGAAATCGGGGTTCTTGCGGAAGCCTTGAGGAAACGTTGAGGATTCACCCATCCGGGTGGTCCGTGCACGCGGCGCCCGCCCTGCCGTACGGCCGGCCGCAATTGCAGCCGTACGGCAGGCTCAGCCGACGTTTCCACGTCCGGAGGCCGCAATTGCGGCCGGAGGGCGGGCCTGGGTCAGCGGACCCGGCCGAAGAAGACCGAGCCGGTCCAGATCTTGGCCTTGCTGACGCTCTTGCCCGAGCCGGGGGCGTGCCAGACCTGATTGCCGCCGGCGTAGATGGCGACGTGGTAGACGCCACCGCCGCCGGTGAAGAAGACCAGGTCACCGGGCTTGGCCGCGCCCCGGCTGATCCGCTTGGTGGCGCCGGCCTGGGCGCCGCTGGTGCGCGGCAGGCTCTTGCCCGTGGCCTTCTGGTAGACGTACTTGGTCAGGCCCGAGCAGTCGAAGCGGTTCGGGCCGGTGCCACCCCAGGCGTACGGGTCGCCGGCCTGCGCACGCACGGTGCGCATGACCCGCTCGCCACGCGACGGGAGGGGCTTGGCGTTCATCTGCTCGACCTGCCGGCCCTCGTGGCGCTTGCCGACAGCGGCGTCGGCCGTGGCGGTCGGGGCGAGGGGGCTGATCCCGAGAGCGAGACCGAGAGCGAGCACGCCGGTGGCGGCTCCGCGCGTGATGCGGGCGCGCAGCGGCGCGCCGGGAGAGGCGTGGTTCAACGGTGTTTCCTCGGCGATCGCCTGCGAAGGATGACCTGTCGGATTCGGACGCCGTGCCCGGCCGAGCTCTGCTCGGCTTCACCCCTAGCCCTGACGGGCGTACTGCTGGGTCCCCCGTGCCCGTCTCTGCTTCCTGATGTCGATGACCACCTGGCGACGTGACGGGCCTCGGCGCGGTCCAGGCTCTTCGTATGTGCGCCGATCGGGCGAGGGCCACGACCGGATCCTTTCCACCGTCGCACAGGAAACGGCGAGCACCAAAAGCCCGCACGGGGTGACGATGGTCACCCCGCGCGCGGCTCGCGGCGTACGTCGAGGCGGTCGGCGAGCCGGGCGACCCCGGGGCCGTGCAGCATCGGGAGGGCCGCGGCGGTGCGTCCGGTCATCAGCAGAGCGAGCGCGGCGGGCGTGCCTCGGACCTCGGGCCCCTCCCCCGCCGCCCAGCCTGCCGGCGTCTCCGGAGCGGCTCGGAAACGCACCCCGGCGAGGCGCCGTCGCGCATGGAAGGGCCAGCCCATCGACCAGATCCGCTCGAGGGTGAAGGCCGCGGCCGCGGCAGGCACGGGCCGGTCGACCCCGAGGGGCACCGCGACGTCCTGGCCGTGCACCACGAGGTCGAGAAGGATGTTGGCGTCGTTGACGAAGAGCGGCTTCCGTCGCGAGTCCGCGGACCGCTCCAGTGACGCCACCAGCTCCGCGGTGGGGCGGCGCGCATAGTCGCGCGCGACGTCGCGGCCGGCGCACCACAGGTGGCCGCGCGCCCGCACCAGCGCGACGGCCATCGGCCACGGCCGGGGCTCCCCCGCCGGGGTCATGGCGAGGTGCGCGACCACGTCACGCACCGTCCACTCCGCACACAGCGAGGGCGTCGCCCACTGCTCGGCGGTCAGCGGGGCGAGCATGCGCGCCAGGGACAGGCGTTCTTCGCGGATCCGTTCCCAGATGTTCTCGTCCACGAGAGACTCCAAGGTAGTAAAAGTCTCTGACTATCTTCGCGCGCACTCCCGCGCCTGACAAGGGGGTCCCCGTGACCGACGAGCCCGCGGGCACGCCGATCAGCATCGGCGTCCTGCTCCTGATTCCCTACCGGCACATGGAACAGCGGATCCTGGCCGCCGTGAACGCCGGTGGCTACCCCGTCACCCTCGCCCAGGCACGGGTCTTCCAGCGGCTGGACCCGGACGGCTCGCGCCTCACGGACCTGGCGGCGGCCGCGCAGATGAGCAAGCAGGCGGCGGCGTTCCTGGTCGACGAGCTGGAGCGTGGCGGCTACGTCACCCGCTCCTCCGACCCCCGCGACGGTCGCGCCCGCCTGATCCGGATCAGCGACCGGGGCCGGGAGGCGATCGCCGTCGCCCTGACCGAGCAGCGCCTCATCGAGGCCGAGTGGGAGGCCCATCTCGGGCGTGCTCGCCTGGCCGAGCTCCAGCAGTCGCTCGAGGTGCTCCGCGAGATCACCGATCCCTGGCGGTGAAGGTGGCCGAGACGCACGAAGGGACCGGGATCCTTCGGATCCCGGTCCCTTCAGGCATGCGTTAGGCGATGACCTCGATCAGCTGTGAACGGTCATCCAATGTCCGTCCAACGGTCACCCGGACATTCTGCGTGCCAACGCAGATTCTCGCTCACCCGGATCGCAAGGCTCGGCGAAGGGGCCGGATCGGCCATCGGATCGCGCTGGATGTGTACACGACCAGCGCTGGAAACGTCGACATCAACATGAGCCAGTCAGCAGGTGCCAGTCCCCACGTGGGTCCAACCGACGACTGACCGCGGCAACGGTCAGTTCGTCTGCTCGGTCGTCAGGTGCGGCCCGATGTAGCCGACGTACACGTTGCCGGTGCCGGACGTGTCGTCGTGTAGGTGCATCCGCGGCGACACGATTCCGAGCGTCCCGAGTTTGAAGTGCGCCTCCATCAAGACGGTCCCGTCGGGGCACACGGCAGGGGGGACGTCGAAACGGCGTTCCTCCCCGAACTTGTTCATCGTCGAAGTCGACTCCTTCGAAGCGAACTTGTTCCGCGAGACGACCGAGTAGCCGGCCGGAGCATCAGTCAGGTAGCCGTGCAGGCCCAAGGTGCAGGCACCGTCCTTCTTCGCTTGGACGTATCCGGCGAGTGCCGTGAGGCACTCCCAAGTGGAGCGGACAAGGCGCCCTGTGCTGTCTTGAGCGTCCAATCCGCTGACCACGTCACCGTCGCCAGTAAAGATAACGCCGCGTGCTTCGAGTTCATCGTTCATGCGTCCGAGAAGATCTTCGAACGACTCCGGATACGTGCCGAACGCCTCTTCGGGCACGGCCCCGTAGGCCACGTCGTACTGATGGGCAGCGGCCAATTGCTTGCGGAGGTACTGCGCTTCTTCAGCGGCGCGACGGGCACGGATCTCGGCTTCGTCGCGTTGCTCGTCGGCGAGGAAGGCGTACTCCCTATGGAACAGGACGTCGTCCTCGAGCTGCTCGACCTTCTCCTGTTGCTGCTCAAGACGAGCGCGCGCGAGCTCGGCCATTTCGGTGGCATACGCGGCCTTGATGGTCGCGTTCGCGGCGGCCTCGTCGAGCCGACTGCGACTGGCGGCGAGCGTCTCGGTAGTCACTTCCTCGAGCTGCAGGGCTGAGCGGACGAGGTCCAACTGCTCCTCGAGCTCGAGAACTCGCGCCGAAAGGCTGTCGACGTCAACACGTGTAAGAGCTTCCTCGAGGACGGAGGACGAGGCAGCATCTTCCTCGACGAGTGCGGGATCCTCAGTCCCGACCGTGTCGACGGTCTCGACGACTGACGCGGCCTCGGGCGGGTTGGTGACCCTGTCGGGAACCTGGGTTTCGATGTCGGGCATCGCGGTAGCGACGGTCGAGGTGGGAGTCCGCAGATCGTCACGCTCGGGCATCGCGAAGATGCCGTCGAGAATGAGACGGTCGGTGGCGCGTCTGAGGTCTCGGTCGGCGCTAGCGACCGAAGTCGGCAGCCGACGGTCGGCGGCGTGCGCACGGGCTGAGAAGCCGAGGATGCGCCCGATTTCTCGATCGTGGGTCGCACGCAGCCGCGCAGCGGAGAAGATTCGGTGCCGGCGCGCGTCGGCGCCCCACGCGGGGTCGGGTTCGGGCGCGTAGGTGCGGATGGTCCACGGGTCGACGCCGTGCGTTGCGCCGATGCCTTCGTTGAAGGCGGCGGTGGCGAGCGGATCGAGGACCACAACCTGGCCGAGCCCGACGACGTCGCGCGACCAGACCGCTGCGCGCTTCTGGAACTCGGCGAAGGTGGGACCTCCTGCCGGAACCACATCAGCGGTCCCAACGACGAACATGAGTCCGTGGCGCTCGGCTCCGCAGATGGCCTCAAGGAGGTCGTCGACGTCAGGAGTGGGAGTGGTCGTTGCTTCGCTGTACAGATGCAGGGGACCGTCGTAGGCATCGACCACGTCGAGAATGCGGCGGACAAGGCGTGGCGGGGCCGCAACGATGCCCTGGTCGTTCGAGACGTGAATGGCCAACCAGCCGGCATCACGCTCGGGCATGTGCATCGTGACTTCGGTTTCCCAGGTACCCGTGTTCGTGTTGGGTTCCGTCAGCAGGAGCCGCAGGTCGTGACAGTGGGAGGAGCGTCGATGAACGACGGTCAAGATTCGGCCGCCCGCGGCGTGGATACGTGACTCGTCGAGTGATACGTCGAAATTCTTCTCGCGCAACCACCGATTCGTCTGTTCGAGGACGAGGTCCAGGGCGTCCGGGGAGTTGTCGAAGGTGAGGAATGATCGGTACTCGCCACGCCTTCGCGCGCGTCGGCTTCCCGGTGCGTCGCCGTCCGCCGGCGGGCCGTGAGGGTCCTCCGATGTTTCTCCCTCGGCACCGCCTCGGGGCCGCCGCCGCGCGGTCAACTCAGCAACGACCGCGGGCGTGGTCATCGCGTCACCGTGCCCCGCCGCGTGTGATCGCGCTTGCGCGGATGCCGGTCGCCCGACACCTGAATCTGCGCGTAGTGATGGGCATGAGCGTGATGACCCGGCATCGCATCCCCCTTGGACGTCGCGGCTGAGAAGAGCAGTCTGCAACGAGCCACCGACGCACGTCCGACGAACTGTGGGACGAGTGCGGACGGCCACCGTGACGACGTCCGCACCCGCGGGCTTTCGGCGTCATCCTTCCCAGCGCCCGACTACAGCGCTCTTCGACGCGAGTCGTGGCACGACGCCTCCTAGTGGCTTCGTCCTGGACGACGTCCAGGTTCTTGGGACGGTCCGGGGCCCCTGACACGGTCTGTCAACGTCACGAACGTCAGCTAGGGGTCCACCGTTAGAGGTCGGCGAGCAACACGCCGAGGAGGGCTTCCTCGTGTACCGCAACTCCGAGACGCGACATCTTCGCCGCCAGTTGCCGGTCCCAAGGGGTCGGGACCGGGCTACCAGCGAGCGGAAGTGTTTCGGTCGACCTGGCCGACGCGACAGCGTCCTCGTAGTCGCCGGCGCTCATCCGCCACGGCTGAACCCCCGAGGCCAGGATGCGGCCGGCGATCGCGACGCCGGGCCAGTCGAAGTCTCCGTGGTAGCGGACTATTGCACCTTGCTTGACCAGGCCACGAATGAGCACCCACCCGACGCTTGCGGGGTTGCCCGACGTGCACATCAAGACTCCGGCCTTCCCTGCCCTTGCGGCCGCTTGGAGGACCTGCGGGTTCTCGCAGACCGACACTGTCGTCCCGGCGGCTGACCAGGCAGCGGTCGCCGCAGCGCCGTGCAACTCGTGCAACGTCAGATGAGTGACCAACCCGAGGTCGGCTCGAGTCCGCATCATCACCGACCAGGGGTCGTCGTCCGGTGGCCGTAGCGACCAGACCAGCACCGTTCCGGAAAGCTCATCAGGCACCACGCCGAGGAGCGTCCACAGATTCCGCACCTCGGCCGCCGACTCAGGCGGACGGAGATCGTGCGCGGCGGCCGCAGCGCGCAGTACAAGGGCCGCTGCGACTCGTCCTGAGTCGAGACCGTGTGCGTCGCCGGTGCACCGGGTCGCCAGTTCGGCCAGGCCCCATCCGGATGTCCGTTGGGGGGTCCTGGTTGGGTCCAGCGCGCCGGTTGCAGCGAGCTCGGACAGGACGGCGCCGGCATGCCCGACAGCAGTGGCGGCGCCGTCTCCGGCCTTGGTGAGGATGCCGGCGAGCCGGGCTCGTTCTACGAACCTCGGCACCCACTCCTGGTCACCGATTCCTGCGTCGGCGAGAGCGGCGTCCAGCAGCGCGCCTCTGCTCGTCCGCGCCTCCGTCCGAGCCGCACGGGCGGCCCTGCGGTCCACGAGCGGACCATGGAGCGCCTCGATGACCGTGACCAGGCCCGTCGCCGCGGCGGACCGTCTCAGCGCCGCGTCCACGTCTGTGAGCCGCACCCGAGCGGGGCTCGTGGCCCGTCGGCCGAGGAGCCCACTGAGCCGGTCTGCGCCTTGCTCTTCTAAAAGAACAGTCACGATGCCAGTGACCTGGATGCCGTTTCGTTCGAGCCTGCCGCGAACGGCATCCCACAGAGGTGCCAGGTCAGGGTGGAGCAGGTAGTCGCGCGTCGCCGGCGGGAGGACAGGTTCGGTCATCGAGGCGCTGCCCGGAGGTGTCGGGTGTGTCCGTCCCAACGGACGTGGGTCGTCACAGCGGCCGAGCCTTCGACTCGGCGGACTTCGTAACAGTCCAGCGCCGGCACCTGCGGGTAGTCGCCCCATAAGGCGTGCCCGGTCATCGCGAAGTCGACGTCTAGCCGTACCAGCAGTCCCATGAGCTCACCGATGGTGCGGTTGTCGACCTTGGCGAACGCGTCGTCCAGTAGCAGCAGCCGCAGCGCGCGGCCGGTGTCGGGCAGTCCGGACAGATACGCGTCGATGGCAGCGAACAAGGCCACGTACGACACGAATCGCGTCTCGCCCTGTGAGAGTCGCGCCTTGCGGCTAATGCGTCGCTCCTGGCCCGGCTTCGGACCGAGAATGATTACCTCGACTGTGTGCCAGGACCGATAGTCCAGTGCGTCACTCAGGTGTGTTGCGTAGCCCGCGGACTCGTCGAGCTCGAACGCGTCGTTGACTCGATCCTTGAGAAGCTCGGTCAGTTCGACCGTCTGGTCGGCAGACCTCACCGCACCGGCGGTGGACACAAGTTCCTTGATGCGCACGACGGTCGGGTCGGAACTCTCCGACACCCTCCACCGCAGCTTGACACCGATGCCGTGCGAGGTGCGAATGGTTGCCAGCGAGGCGTTCATCGCGGCGATGAGCTCGTCGGCCTGGTCCAGTCGACGGCGCAGCTCTTCGGCGACGCCACCGAGGACGAACTCGGTGAAGACGCTCCGCTCACGCTCACTGAGCGCGTTCCGGCCCTCATCGACCGTCCGGGCGAGCTCGGCGGCAGCCTCGGCGAGGCTGCGGCGGCCGGTCGCGTCCGACAGTTCGACGAGGCGGACACCGTCCCGGATCTCGGTGATGACGTCGTAGGAGCCCGACAGGTCCCGCTCCAGGGTGCGCTGCGGACCGAGCAGCGTGTTCTCATCGGCGCCCTGGCTGTGGCGGCGCAGGCCGGCGGCCGTGCGGGTCACCGCCTTACGCACGGCCGCCGGGGTGACCTCGGCGAGCTCGATAGTCTCCGGCGGCTCGGCGAATGCTGCGGCTGCGATGCCTGGCATGGCCAGCCGTCGGCGGAACTCGTCGAAGGCGGCAACAAGGTCCCCGTGGTTTGTTGTGACTCGTTCGGCCGCGGCCCGAGCCTCAGCTTCGGCGGTGCCGACCTCCACACCAAGGCGTGAGTCCAGTGTCCGTGCCCTGTCCAGCTCGTCCTCCAGGGTCTTACGGCTGGTTTCGCACTCGCGCAGTTCAGCCTTCGCTGCCGCCGCCTCCTGCCCGATGCTGGAACGGACCGACTCGAGCTCGGATGCCTCACGGTGCCAGGTCGTCCACTCCTTCCCGGCGCGCGACTCGTCCTCGACCCGTTCGCCGGTGCGGTCGCTGGCCTTTATGACGGCGTCGGCATGGTCGGCGACCGCGGTGATGAGCTGGTCGAGCAGGTTGCTGAGGTCTCGACATGTCGTTTCCGCTTCGCCGGTTGCTTGGCGGACGACTTGGAGGTCGTCGGCGCTGTGCGGAAGGCTGAACTCGGAGCAGATCGCGCGGTGTTCACTGACGTCACGGAACCAGGTCGTGCGCAGCTCAGTTGCTTCCTTCGCAACTTCGTAGGCTCGCGACCGTTCCTTCGCGGCTCGGCCAGTCGCGTCGGCGGCGCGGACCCTTGCTGAGGAGACTGCCTGCGTTCGCGGAGCGTTGCGTGTCACGGCGCCGAGCCGGTCTCGGGCAGCACGCGCCTCGGCCCGGGCAGTGGCACGGACTTCGGAAGCGTCCTTGAGTTCGGCGAGCTCGACCTCGATGGCTGCCAGTCGCACCCGCCGCGCTTCTGCGCGGGCGGTAGCACCAATGTGGCTGGCCACGGCCGGCATGTGTCGACCGGTCAGCGGACCTGAGCCCCACGACCCGTCTGGGGCCACCCACACCCCGGCGGGAGTCGTGGCAGCGCCTCCGCGGCGGTCGCCGAACCCGATGCGCGCAAGGACCGCTTCCACAACCTCGACAGGCATCGGGCTTGCCGGGTCGGCGACCAGCCTGTCGGTCACAGGGGTCTCGTCTAGCGGACCGGTCGGGGTGAGGAGCAGCTGTCCGTCCTCGGCGCGCAGGGTCCCGTCACGGTGGAGGTCGGCAAGGAGGAGTCCAGACGCCAGGAGCGCACCTTCGAGGCCAGCGCGGTCAGTCGCGGCGAGGTCTTCGCCGAAGTCGATGGCTCGCCACAGCGGGACGGAGTCGACGACGCTTGACCGGACCCAGGTCGGCATGGTCGGGCTCGGGTCGACCGCGGACTCCAGCTGGGTACGCTCGGCCTCCAGGCTGTCGCGGAGCGCGTTGTCGACCTGCTCAGCGGCGTCGAGTTCAGCGAGGGTGCGCGTGTGTCGTTCGCGCACGGGCTCGGCGAGCGACCCTGCGACGTGGTCCAGCTCGGTCAGGTCATCTTCGCTGAGATCGCCGATGACAACAGGGGCTTCGGCAAGCACCGCATCGATGCCCGTGCCGGTCAGGTCGGGCTCGGCGCCGAACGCAGCGACCGTCGCGTCGGACGACACCCAGTCGCGCCACCTGGAGGCGTACGTGTCGGCGGCCGTCATGAGCTCGACCTGACACTCAAGCTCGACGTCTTCGGCCTCCCGTGCCCGCTGGTCGGCTTCCTCAGCCCGTCGCTCCGCGCTATCGACGTTCCCGCGCTGCACGTCGAGCTCCTTCGCCTTGCCCAGACGCCCGCCAGCCTGGCGGCCACGCTCGGATGCGCTCACCTGCACCAGACGCACCTGCTCGACCGCACCGCCGAGGTCGTCTGGGGTGACGGACAGCTGGACCGGAACAGGGCGGTCCAACGGGGTGGGGTCTCCGTCCCGGGTGAGGCGAACCGGCTCAGTAAGGGCACCCGCTGGAGCGGTCGTAGCGGCGACGCTCGCCGGTAGCGCACCAGCGACGCCAGCGGCCTCGATCTTCGCGCGGGCCTTCTCGACGGCTGCTGCGGCACGCCCACTCGTGCTGACAACCTTGGCGGCTGCCTCGTCGGCGGCGCGGACCTCACGATCCTCGGCGCCGCGTGTGCGTTCTGCGGTGCCAAGCGCAGCGTCGGCGGCTGCGCCGAGAGCCTCGACCTTCTTCTCACGCTCGTCGAGGTCGCGGGCGTCGGCATACGCGGAGGACTGCTTGATGCCGGCGATGGTCCCGCTGAGGTCGGCGAGGGACTCGTCGACTTCGCCCATGCGTGCCTTGTTCTCGCCACGTGCCTTGTCGAGGTCGGCGTGAACTCGTGCGCGGTCCTTGGCGTCCTTGACCGCTGCCTCGGCGGCCGACGCAGCCTTCGTGGTGTTGTCGGCGCTCTCGGCGACCGCGGTCGCCGCGTAGCGACGGTAGGTGCCGAAGAACGTGTTCACGTGACCCAGGGCGGCTTCGAGCCGGGCCTGTGCGAAGCGGGTTTCGGACAGTCCGTCGAGCTGCTCGCCGGCCGCGTTGAGGGCTCGTTCATCCAACGGCGGGAGCGCATCGGACAAGATCTGGGGAAGGCGACCTTCCTCGATGCGGTTACCGACGTCGGGTGAACGCAGCGTGTGTAGCAGTTGGAGCAGCCCGGCGTACCGTTCAGCACCTGAGTCGCCGGTGAGGGTGAAGACCGTCGCGCGGACTCGGTCGCGGTGGGTTCCCGGTGACGGCGTGATGCGCTCGGCGCCGATGAGGTCGGCGAGTTTGTCTCGCGGAAGCGTCTCCCGTGTCGGGGACAGGAGCTTGAGGTCATACCCGACACGCAGGTCGGTCGTGAAGTAGTGGACCTTCGCTTCTCCGGTCGAACGGGAGAACCGGATATGTGCGCCGATGGTGGTGTACTGCTCCGTCGTTCCGGACTCGTGAAGCTCGGCATCTGCGGGGTCGGTGCGGTCGACGGTGCGGGCTAGTTCGAGCCACACGTAGCCGGCCCTCGTGGTGCGGTCCTCTGCGCCCGCCTTCATGAGCTCGACGAGGCTGACCTTGCCGGACCCGGTTGCGTCCATCTTGCGGCGGTCAGCGTCGAGGACGAACGGCAGGAGGAGCTCGAGGGCGCGGCTCTTGCCGGATCCGTTTGTTCCGCGCAGGACGAGCCGGCCGCCGGAGAGGTCGAACTCGGCGTCGTAGTAGTACCAGACGTCAACCAGCCCAGCGCGGTTCATGCGCCACCGGTACGGATGGTGCTTTGGCGGTGTCTGGTCCGCGGTCTCGATGCCCTCGGTGGGGGTTTGCGCGAGTGTCACGACTGCTCCTGGTTGTGCCGATCTGCGTCGGTGTCTGCTTCGGCGGAGAGGGGTCCGTCTGCGGCGTCAATGGGCAAGTCGTCGTCGGCGAGTCGGCGTTGGGCTCGCGTCCGGGTCGCTGTGCGGACAGGTTCGGGCCGGTAGCGGCTGCAGGCGGGATGGAGAACAAGCCCATCATCGGTGGGGGTCGCGAGCGATACCGCCCACAGGACCTGAGCCACTTCGTCGGTCAGCCTGCCCAGGTCGCCCGCTACCTCAGCACGCCAGGCCTTCGAGTTCTGATCGCAGAGAAGTTCGACGTTCTCGGCTACCACGTCCCACGACGCGAGGACACCAGGGACCGGGGCGCCGTCGACCAGCACGGTCGTGCCGGCAGTGGGGTTCAACGTGTCCACCAGTGCGTCCAACAGCAGAAGAGCGGCCTGGCGGACTGTGCCCTGCCCTGGGAACTCGACGTCGGTGAGCTCGTCATCCGGGTCGTAGGCCAGAGCACCCTCGAGCCGAACTTCGAGCGCGAGGCCGAACGCATCGTCGAGGGCCCTCGTGACGTCGCGCCGTTCACGCGACAGCGCGTCGGCCTCGGCCTCGGTGAGCGTCTCACGTCGAACGAGTGGGTGCTCGGTCAGACGGCGACGCAACGCGGGCCGAGGCTGCTCACGCTCGGCCGGGTCAACCGACCACATGTCCTTCGGGCCGTCCATCCCAGCGAGCGGGCGTGCGACAACGTGCGGCAGAAGGGACTGGTTGACGGTCAGGAGCGCCTCCTCGCGGCGCTCACCCCAGCCCGCAACGCTGCCATCGGTCTCGACCAGGACACCCCACTCGATCAGCTGGTCGATGGCAACGACCAGCGCTCGCCGTTCTCGGAGGGTCTCGTCCATCGTGATTCCGGCTGTCGCCGCGTCGGCCCGGAGCTGCTCGACGAGGGCCGACAGGAGGACCTGCTCACCCGCACCAGGAGCCATCAGGCCGGCGCACACGAGTGCCAGGTACGTGTAGGCGCGAGGGGTGAACTCGCCACCGTTCCCGCGTCGCGCGCCGCGGGCGGGCACGTCGACGGGCGGGACTGCCTTGACCAGTCGAGCGAACGTCGGTTCGACGACGAGTGGGTACCCGAGGAGCGTCTGGAAGGTCTGCCGGAGCGCGACCTTATGCCGACGGACCAGCTTCAAGTCCTCAGCGTGCCCTGCCGCCGCAAGGATGGGTGTGGCCAGCAGTGCTCGTGCGGCGGCCCGACGTTCGGCGGCGGCGTGCTCGCTAGTGGTTGACGTCAGAGCCGAACGGCCCTCAGGCGTGCTCATGCCGTGGTCTCGGTCCACTCGTGGTTACCGACACCGTCGGGTCCGTCGACAACGGTGTTCGCGCCGGTGTCGGCCGGGTCGGCACGCAGTGCAAGGTCGTGCACGGTGAGGTCACCGTCGGAGCAGTGGACGACGGTGCAGGCGCCAGCGACCGGGGTGGCAGTGACGATGAGGTTCGCGTCGGTGTCCGTCGAGGTCGCCGGTCCCTCGAGGAGCTGGTCGATCGCGATGACGTCGGCGAGCCGGTCGAGGAGCAGCTCGCGAGCCGCCGGCGACAGGTGTGCGCCGCGAAGGTCCCCGGCAGCAGCGAGCTCAGCTGCTGCAGCACGCTTGTGGTCAGCTTCGGCCTGCGCCTCGGCGAGGAGCCGCTCGCGGTCCAAGCCAGGGTCGGGAACCCGCGACGTACGACCACGGGCGGTGCGGTCGCCCCGCTCTCGCAGCGCTAGCGGCACGTCGACAGGGTCACTGTCCCACCACGACGTCGTGGCGCCGGCTCGCCCGGAGTCCTCGTCGGGTCCGCCGAGAAGGTGACGGGCCGGGTACGCCCCGAACGCCGCGTCGAAGATGCGGTGTGCGGTCGCCGTGTCTGCTTCGTCGAACCAGACGGCGAGGCGCAGCAGGTCCGCGCGACGCGAGACGCCGGTGCCGGCTGCGGCGAGCATCCGCTTGGCGTTCGCGATGAGCTGGCCCAGAGCCTGGTCGGCGGCTGCACGCAGTTGCGTCGGCCCAGACCGGCCACGCCGACCGGTGTACCAGGCGGTCAACTCTTCCCAGTCTGCGCGGGTCCGGCCTGGGGAGCGTTCTGTCTGCTCGTCGGTACCGGTGAGGCCCGGGAGCGAGTCGAGGGTGCCGAGCAGGAGATCGAGCCGTTCCTCGATCTGCTCGAGGAGCGCAGCCACTGCGGGCGCATGGCGGGCCACGTCGGCCGAGATGAGGTCGACGTAGGTCAGCAGCATCGTCTTGAACGCGGCGTACTCGGGTCCGCCAAGGTCGTAGCGCGAGATGCGGCTCTGGACGAACGCGTAGAAGTCTGTTGCGGACTCGGCGAAGAGACGCTGGTTGTTGAACACGGTCGTCACGTCGCCGGCGAGGGCATCACCGTCGACTGGCGTGCCGTCGAGGTGGGCGATGATGCGTTCGAGGGTCTGGACGGTGCCGCCGAGAAGTTCACGCGCGACTTCGCGGGCGCCGTCGGAGGCACGGAGGAGGTCGTCGATCTGGCGGTGAACGCGACCGCCGAGCTTGGATGCCTGATACCGAGATCGGGAGCGAAGCCACTCGCCGACCGTGGCGACGCGGGCATCGCGGACGGACGGGACGAGGTTGCCCCAAGTCACGAGCTGTCGGCAGCGGTGCTCGATGTCGTCGATGGTCAGCGCCGTACCAGGGGCGTTGCGGAGCAGTACTTCGTGCGCCTCGGCGGCGGACAGGTCGGTGAGGAGGGTCTCGGTGAACAGCCGCATCAACTGCAGGTACTCGGCAGCGTTTTCGGCGCTCACGTACCGGTAGAGCGTAAGCCTCTCAGGGGTCTCTGCCGTATCGCTGGGGCTGGTTCTGGGCGATGGGTCAGCGGTACCGACGACACGCTCGGGCGTTTCCGCGCCGCTGTTCTGCGCCACAGGCGCCCCCTCCTTCTTGTTGACGAGGGGGACCGTGCTACCGACTACTGCGCCGACAATGGCTGAACGACGCTCACGATGTCCTTCCACTGCTTCCTGACCCCCGACGCGACGCACGCTACGTGACCCCACCGACACTCGGGAGGGGTTCAGCAGGACCGGTCCATTTCGCGGTGCCTGCATAGCCGCCCGGCCCTGCGCGCTCCGCATGCTGACCACGTCGGGCTATCCAGCCCGTCGACGAGAACGCGCCCGGGCGCTGACATCGGTGAGATCACCTTCCAACGCCTGCCGCCGCTAGACGGTATGAGGTGACCGCTCAGGGCTTCTGAGGGTTGTAGGCCGGGGCCTCACTCACAAATGGTCGTGGGTTACCGAGTAGGGCTGGCCTGCTCGGCCTATCCAACAGTTGTGGGAGGCCC
>Ga0335075_10000482_pt1 | contig 71077 bp, 44 predicted proteins | sample Lox_Sample_24_FD_206723 | JGI IMG/M metagenome (GOLD analysis project Ga0335075, IMG submission 206723) | Soil microbial communities from Loxahatchee National Wildlife Refuge, Florida, United States - Lox_Sample_2.4 | ecosystem: Environmental > Terrestrial > Soil > Wetlands | place: USA... | reverse complement strand
CTGCGGCCGAAGCCGCCGAACAGCACGGCATCGAGCTGGAAGTCGTGAAACATACCCAGGCCAAACGGGGCTTCGTTCTGCTGCCGCGGCGCTGGGTGGTGGAGAGAAGCTTCGCGTGGGCCGCGCGTTTCCGTCGTCTGGCCCGCGACTACGAACGCCTGGCTGCCACCCTCGGCGCCTTCCACTTCCTCGCCTGCGCCTGTCTCATGCTCGCCACGCTGTTCAGGATGCTCGCTGCAGGTTAATAACACGCTCTAAATCCAGGCAGTTTCTAAATCCCGCTGACAGTTGAGGATTGGATGCTTCTGCTCAGGCAGTTCTGAGGAGCAGGAGTGAGCCCGTCCCGTCGTTGTCTTTATTGCCAAGGCTTGTTCTTTCCATCGATTTATCGTCCGCAACAAGTGATTTGCAGCCAGGCTGCGTGTCAACGCCGGCGGAAGCGAGAGTACCACCGTCGCAAGCTGGAGACGGACCCCGTGTACCGGCAGGTGGTGCGCGACAGCCAGAAGCAGTGGTGGGCCGAACATGGTGAGTATCAGAAGCAGCGCCGTCAGCAGCGGCCGGAATTGGTGAAGAAGAACCGGGAACAGCAGCGGGGGCGAGACCGGAAGCGGCGCTTGGCGCATCTTGTCAGGAACAACGTAGCTTTGGACCTAAAACGTTCCACAGCCGAGGTTTGGCTTCTGGGGCCCCGGCTGGGCGATCTTGACAGGAACAACCTGGCTTCGGCGCAAGTTCTGATTCTTCAGTCACCTGGCCAAAGCCCGGCAGCCGGTGCGGGTTCTTGACAGGAACAACGCTATGGTGGAACTCCGGGTCGCCCGCTATACCAGGCATCAGAGCGATGCTGACGGCCGAGCAAATCAACGAACTTCACCGGTTGCACTGGGTCGAGCGCTGGTCGTTGCGCCGCATCGCGCGGCAACAGCACATCGGCCGGCACACGTTGGCGAAGTACCTGAACACGCCGGCTGCGCGGCCGGCGCCGCGGCAGCGGGCCAGCAAGCTGGACCCGCTCAAGGCGGCTATCGCCGAGTTGCTGGCCGACGACGCCGCAGCGAGCGCGGTAGTGATCGCCGACAGGCTCCGCGCGCTGGGCTTCGATGGCGGCCTGAGCATCCTCAAGGAGTATCTGCACGCGGCGCGTGGCCAGCTTCATGCGCGGCGGGCGTATGTGCGCATGGAGCCGGCAGCGGGCGAGCGTTTCGAGATCGACTGGGGTCACTTCGGCGCGCTCGACTATCAGGGGGACGCGCGCAAGCTCTACGCCTTCTGTCTGGTCGAGTGCCACAGCCGCAGGCTGTATGTGGAGTTCACGCACAGCCAGAGCTTCGAGACCTTCGTGCGCTGTCATGTTCATGCCTTTCGGTTCATGGGCGGGGTGGCCCGCGAACTCTGGTACGACAACTTGGCGACCGCCGTCGCCGAGCACGATGGCAATCTGGTGCGTTTTCATCCGCGCCTTCCTGGGTTCGCGCGGGAATACAACTTCCTGCCCCGCGCCTGTCATGTGCGGGCGGCCTGGGAAAAAGGCAAGATAGAGAGGAGCGTGGGCTACCTGCGCCAGAGCTTCTGGCCCTTGCGCAGCTTCACCGATCTGGCCGATGTCAACTCCCAGGTTCGTCGCTGGCTGGAAGAGGTTGCCAACCGCCGCCGTCACAGGGAAACCAGACAAACACCAGAGGAGCGTTTTTGTCCCGAAGCGCTGCGTCCACTGCCGGCCGTCACCCCCGACTGTCGTGATGCGGCTGAGGCCAGGGTGTACAAGGATCTGCGCCTGACCTTCGACGGCAATCGCTACTGCGTGCCGCCGCGCTATGTGGGCTCGAGGCTGACAGTAAAGGCCACCGCTTATGCAGTGACGATTTACGACCAGCAGCAGGAGGTGGCTTCCTACGCCCGCTGCTGGCGGCGCGGCCAGGTGTTGGGAGCCGAGCGCTTCCAGAAAGAACTGTTGGCGCAGCGCGCCGCTGCCCAGCGCAGCGCGGCACAACAGCGCCTGGTCGCCTGGCTCGGTCCCGCAGCGGAACTTTATCTCCAGCGGCTGGCCGACACCGACCGCTCGCTGGCGCGCCAGGTTCGGGAACTGCTCGTTCTGGTGCGCGACTACGGACCGGAAGCCGTGGCCGCGGCGGTGGCCCGAGCTCATGCCGCAGGTGCCTTCCGCGCCGACTATGTCGCCAACATCCTCAGCCAGCAGCAAACCCAGCGCAGTGTGCAGCCTCCACTGCGCTTCCGGGATCCGCAACTGAACGAACTGGCCACCGATCCCCTCTCGCTGGCCGACTACGACGCCTTGATCCTGCCTCCCAAAAAGGACGACCCATGAACCCACTGGAACAGAAACTGGAGCAACTCAGCCTGACGACCATGAGCCGGCAGTTGGAACCCTCGCTGGCGGAAGCGGCGACCCGCAATCTCAGCTTCGCTCAGGCTCTGGAGTACCTGGTCGACCGCGAACTGGAAGCCCGCTCCGAACGCGCCGTGGAGCGTCGCTTCCGGCTCTCGCGCCTGCCCGACAAACCTTCCATCGATGCCTTCCGCTTCAACGCCCACAAGTCGCGCCAACAGGCCCGCACCCGCATCCTGCGCCTGCTTGACCTGGACTTCCTCTCCACCGGCGCCAACGTCTGCATCATCGGCAATCCCGGCGCAGGCAAAACCTTCCTGGCCAAAATCATCGCCTGGCGCGCCTGCCAGGCCAACCAGCGCGTCCTGTTCACCACCGCCATGGACATGCTCAACCACCTGCTGGCTTCGCAGGTCGATCACTCGCTGGTTCGCAAGCTTCGCCTCTACACCGACCCTACACTGCTCGCGGTTGACGAGCTGGGTTACTTGTCCCTCGACCAACAAACTTCCAACCTCTTCTATCAGGACATCTCCACGCGCCACAGCCACCGCCGCAGCACCGTCATTACGACCAACACTGCGTTTTCCGACTGGGGCAACATCCTCTACAACACCACCATCGCCACCGCCATCGCCGATCGCCTGGTGGAGAACTCGGAAATCTTCCTGCTCGGGGGCGACAGCCTTCGCAAATCCCATAAGAGCCAGCCGCCCACCGACTAACTCTCCGCGTGCTGGCCCCAGGCAGGCGCCGCTCTGTGACGATATCCCGCGCGGAGGAGTCCGCCGGGTAACCCCTCAACGGCGCTGCCGGCAGGGGGCGGGAGCCCAGCGCTCCCGCTCTCTCCTCTTCTCTCACTCTCATGTTCAACTTCAGCGCCAATCATCTCCGACTGCTCTCCCGGATGGAATACCGCACCTGCGCCGTGTTCCTCATGCAAGACGACTCCACCCGCCGGGTCTACCGCCTCTATGACTTCACCCGCTCACTGCGCATCGCCTCAGGCGAATACTACTGCGTCACAGGGAAGGTCAACAGCGCCGACAAACTGTACCTGGTTATCGAGTCCGTCAAGAGGGACGCCAAGCACAACTCGGAATCCGCTCGACCGGAGACAGCCGACGGCGCGGGAGGATCGGCCGTGAAATAGCTACCTGTTCAGCAGGGAAAAACTCGGACCATGACTGCGCTTGTCTCGCTCACGCGGCCGGCGCCGCCGTGTGCCTGCACCACCTTCCGCTTCTCCCTGGCTCCGGCCTAACCCGGCCAAAATGGCTCCGTTTTAAACCGGCGCTGACACCAAACCACTCATTCACCTTGGCTTGTGGCTGACGGAGGGGATAGGTCCCCTGAAACACCGATTGCGATACGAATCCCCGAGCACCCTTGTCCGCACCCACGCACGAGCATGAATAAACCATTGCAGTTCAATGGGTTAGTTGGATTTTTCAGAGGCAACTTCCGAGAAAATGCTGCACTTTGGGCAAGAGAACCAATTTTGGTGCATTTCGGACCTCCAGATCTCTGCCGAACAACGGCAGCAGTCAGAGGGCGTCACACCTCTGCCGTGCAGCGGCACAGATCTGATTTTTCCGACCTCTGCCGCGAGAAAGCAGAGGCTTATGGCGAACATAAGACGAAAATTACGAGGGTGCTGGCGAGGGTGCTAAGGCAGTTTCTACCCGTGTTTTCCACTGCTTTTGAGTGCTTTTGTTAGCCATCAATGCTCATCGTTTCAATGAGTTACGATCAAAAGCACTTCTGTCACGGCAGAGGTCGCGGGTTCGAGCCCCGTCGTCCCCGCCATTCAAACTAAAGAATTTAAGCTTGAATGGCATCCTTAGTGGCAATCCACAATCCGGTCCACAAATTCACTGCACTAGACGGCTTCCGAGTCCTACCGCCCTTAGAAACGCGCCCCGTGCAGCCTGCTTTTCGTCGCGGTCGTCCTGCGTATAAAGATTCACGGTTGTGCGGATATCGCTATGCCGCAACATGCCCTGCACCGTCTTCGGTTCGACCTTTCCCTTGTTCACAAGCCACGTGCTCAAGCTGTGCCGCGGGTTGTGAAGACCGAATCGTTGTCCTTTCGCAAGCACGACGCCGGCACTTATTGCCGCCGGCCGCAGATGGTCCTGCACGAACGTCGATGCCCAGATGGGCACCTTGCCATCCTTGTGCAAAGATGGAAAAACAAAATCGTTGACCTTCGAGTATGGACTCAGCGCGCGCCATTCTTTCAGGTATTGCGCCAGTACCGGATGCATCAGTACGTAGCCGTTCGAGGCGGCTGTCTTGGTTTCGCCGTCTTCCCCCTTGGCCCATCGCTTCGATATGCGGATTTGCCCGTCACTCCACAGAATGTCCGACCAGCGCAGCGAGATGATCTCGGATGCACGAAGCGCCGTCGCGGCGCAGGTCAGAACCAGCGTGTAATGCAACGGGTTCGTCAGTTTATTGAGAATGGCAAGGGTTTGTTGCGGCGTGATGACGACTGCCTTGTAGAGGGACTTCGACCGCGTCTCAACATGCTCTGCAGGATTTTTTTCGACGCGCCCATGCAGGATGCCGACCTTGTAGATCCGGTGCATGATTCCGCGGATCTTCGAGACGTTAGTCCAAGCCAGTCCATTGACTGTGTGAAGTGACTTCAGTCAGCGCTGTATTTCCAGCGGTGCGATGTCGCTTGCAAGCTCATTGCCCCAGCGGGCAATGAGGTAATCCCGAACATAGTGTTCCACGATCGGGATGGTGTTGACCGACTTCGGACGCACTGCATCTTCGCCAAAATCGGCCTTCAAATAGTATTCCGCGAGCGTACCGAAGCGGATGCGAGCACCGGACTCCTCACTGTTGATGCGAACGAGCAGCCCGAGCCTGTCTACTTCACGCCACGCCGCCTTCTCTGTTGGGAAATCCCGAAGAAGGCCGACAGACAGAGTGTTTTCCTTGCGCTCGCCTTTCGCCGTGTTGAGCCTGTACCGAAGCATCCAAACATCCCCGCCCTTGCGGGACACAATTCTGAGAGATCCCCGCTGATATGCCACAACGCCTCATTTCAGTAGGAAACGCCTAATGATTGGATGATACGCCGGCTCGCTCTCCGTGAGCCGACGCGATGCGCTGGCATTCCTCTGATCGATTGCGGCGGCGAGTTCGGAAAGACGAAAAACCCAGGTTTTGCGTAACTCGCCGGTCCCAATCGCGTAGGCGCCGGTGATCCCGTGACGGGCAAGGTCCAGAAGGAAGCGACGTCGAATTCCGATGAATTTGGCGGCTTCCTGAGCAGACACGAAGGGCTCGGGTACTTGCCGCCCGTCCATCAAGCGGCGATCGCCGTCATCCTGCCCTGGGGAGGGTATTCCTTTAGGGGGACCAGTTTCGCCTCCGTAGTCTCCGCCCTGTTAAATCTTGAGCCGCACGGTAACAGTGAGGTGTCCTGGCACTTAATTATGACTCCCGAGGGCTGGCGGGTGGACGACGTAACCACTCCGGACTTCCCCAGCCTCAGGGCAATGGGTTCACGGTGATCGGCCAGTTTATTCGAATCGGCTACTGCATTTCGGATTCCTGCAGCAGCATTTCGGGAGCTTAGCTGAATTAGTCCCCGCAATCGGGTTTTCCGGTACTTTCACGGCGGATCGAGCGGAAGCGCAGCGCCCGTTCGCTCGGAACAGCAGTTCGGCGAGCGGGTGGGGTGGTTTCTGGGGGTGCAACGGGGAGGGTTGCAGATCGGCGCGGCGGGGTGGAACTTCGGGGCGGCGAACCTACGGCACAACCTTCCAGGCCTCGCGAGGCGACCTTGATTGCAAGGCCGGGGACGTCGCCTGTCCAATCGGTGGCGGACACGTGCGTGCGGACGGCAATGACGATTTTGCTGGAGGCGATCTGGCCGCGGGGAATCGGCGCCAGCAGGTGCGCACGGAGGTCGTCGGCCGAATAGGGCTTGACCGAGCCGACACGCAGGGTCTTTACGCCATTTGAGTAAATCTCGAATGCGGAGCCGAGATACCACTCCTCCGTGGCCAGGCTGGTGTCGCGCGGCGCCACCGTGAGGTGCAGACGATACCAGACCACATCGAGCCGCTGGTTGGGAAGAGCGTGTGCAGCGAGTCGGTGTGCGCATTGAAGCGATGCCACTGCGAGTCGTCGTAATTCGGGCCGGCCCAGGCGGGATTGTCGCTGGCCTCGACCAGCCATCCCTCGTCGAACGAAGTGGGCGTCGGAAAAACTTTTCATACGACGGGCCTTGACAAAGCCGGGATGGTTGCGCTTATGTATTGGGACCGACGCATTGGTTTTTCCTCCGGGCCGCTGCGTACGCCTTTTCCCCGCACAACGGTTGACCTGGATGCGCCGCGCGTGTCCGGTTGCGGGTTTCCGCAGATCCATCATAAAACCCGCTTCTGCACAGGTGAGGTGTAACGGCATCGCCGCGAGGGCCACTATCCTTTGCTCTCCGGCTGTTCCAACGATTTGATCGGAGGCTGACCTTGTCCAACATTGTTTTGGGTTTACAGGGCGGAGTCGCCAGCGGAAATGAAGCCACCTTCGACGGGCAGCCGATGCAGAAGGGCAACCATCTGCGCTGGAGTTTTCTGGCGGCTCTGGGCTTTCCCCCGGGCGGGTTCTGGCTATGCCGGCGGGCGGCGCAGAGAGGGGAGAAGCAGATTCCCCCGCCTCCGGCGGCGGGGACCGCGGTGGGCGCTGCCACCACATCCGGCGTTGCCGCGACTACGACCGGCGATGCGTGGCAGGCGGTGCTGGCACAGCCGTGCCAGAGCGTGACGCTGGCGGGGTGCGCGGCGCCGGGGTGCGACGAGATCGTGATCGAGACGTTCCGGCGGAACGCAGATGGGACGATGGAGGTTTCCGCGCGGCGGACGGTGGAGGTGGAGCAGGGGGCGTTCCGGGTTTCGGTGCAGGCGAGCCAGATCTCGTGCGTGCGGGTGGTGGGCGCGGGCAGCGTGGATGAGTGCGGATGCGGAACGATGGAACCACCGAACTGCGGCTGCGAGAGCGGCAGCGGACAGGGGGGCGGCAACCCGCCGTGCTCGGGGCAGCCGGTGTGGGGCGAGCCAAACCCGAGCGGATGGCAGTGTTGGGGAGTTCCGTTCACGCTGCCGGTGACGGTGCAGACGTGGCCGGCGCGGTACTACGGAGCACCGAATCCGGCGACGACGGCGGCCGCGGCGGTAGCGCAGGCCGACATCCAGGAAATGCGGCGGCGGCTGGGGACGCTGAAGCTGGGGGTGGGACTGACGGCGGCGCAGCAGAACACGGCTCTGGGGCAACTGCGGGCGGAGCTGGCGCGGCTGGTCGAGGGATTTCCGGGAACGCTGCTGGACGAAGTGCAGCTGCCGGCTGCGAGCGCGGCAGCCAGCGCTCCGCAGCTGAACTTGAACCTGATGCAGGAGCTGCTGCTTCTGGCGCTGGATCCGTATTTCGCACGGGTGCTGGGGCTTTACTTTGTGGACGATCAGGCATCGCCCGGGGTGCCGTACGACTACTGCATTGCGGGGTACTGGGGGGCGACGCCGTGCGACGACACGGTGATTTACCCGGGGCAGACGCCGGGCGCGGCGCTGACGCAAGGTTCAGCGACTTACAACGGGATCACCCTTGCGCCGCAGGGAGGGAACACCACGCTGTGGCGGTGGATTGCGGCGGGAGGCAACGGGATGCCCACCGTGGATCCGACGGCGCCGACGTATGTGCAGAACATGGCGGCTGCGATTGTGGCCGGGCTGAGCGGGACGGAGCTGCCGGCGGCGCTGCTGCTGGCCTACACGGCGGGGTCGCTGTGGCCACCGCTCACGGCTCCGACGCAGGTGTGGTTGAGCTTATCGCAGCCGGCCGCGCGGGTGGACGCGCAGGTGTGGGGGAACGGGACGCTGCAGGGATGGTCGGGCACCACGGTGGTGGCGACAGCGAGTTTTAACACGACGCAGCTGAGCACGGTGACGGTAACGGCGCCGAGCGGGCAGCTGATCGATCAGGTTCGATTGCTGGGGGCGCAGGTGGCGTCGTCCAGCGGGTACGTCCTGGCGCTGGGGGCGGTGACACTGCATCCGCTGTCGCCGGACGCGATCGGCACGCAATACGCGGTGATGCCGCCTCCGGCAGCGATCCAGCCGGTGGCTGCGCCGGGACAGCCGATCACGACGTACCGGCACCGCCAGGCGGACATCGACACGAACACGCTGACGCTGGTGCGGCACAGTCTGTACGACGTGGTATGGCCGGCACCGGATCCTCCGCTGCCGGTGGGCGATCCGGTGAGTGATTCGATCCAGCTGCCGCCGCCGGTGCAGCCCATCGGGTTTGTGGCGCAGCGCCAGGACAGCGGGGCGGCGAACAGCGCGACGACGATACCGGGGTGGATCGCTACGCGGAGCGCGCCGGCGCCGACGGGCACGAATGTGGGGACGACGAACCTGTACCGGCTGGTGGATTCCGGACGGCCGGATCCGGTGGGGGGATGGAGCCATCGGGTGGCGGGCTTCGATTTGTTCGGGGCGCTGGGGACGTGGAGCGTGTGGTCGGCGGCGCGCGGGGTGGAAAAGATTGCTGCGGCGCCGACGGCGATGCGCATCGTCGAGTTTGACAATTCGGCGGCGGGGGGAGGTGCGGCGACGGCGAGCGGATCGGCGTGGACCGGGGGGACGCTGCAGCTGATCGTGAACTGGGCGGCGGGCGCGTTCCTGATGTATCCGGACATCGAGACGGCGCGGGTCACGGTGATGTCGATCGACGAGAGCGGGACGGCGACGGGGACGCTGACGACGAGCGACCTGGTGGTGCCGGCGCCCAGGATCCAGCGGCTGACGGTCGCGTCGATGGTGGCGACGCCGTCGGCGGACGGGCTGAGCTACACGGTGGCAATCCAGACGACGCCTCCTCTGGTTGCGCTCGGGAGCACCGATCCGGGGCAGGTTCTGATGCTGACGCTGCCTGACGGCTCGTCGGACCGCTACGCGGTGCGTCCTGCGGTGCCGGCGTCGGCGGGGCCGAATGCGACGTCGCCGGTGGTGGCGACGGTGAACGCGGGAAACTCGGCTCGGATTATTGCCAGCACGAGCGCGTACGTCGGTCAGCCGGCATATCTGGTGTGTGGAGTGGGGTTCTATTGCGGCGCGGGCTGGAATGCACCGCCGGCGGAGATCGTAGAGCCGGGCCTGTCGGTGCCGCTGGAGATTCCGGTGACGCAGCAGAGCGCGCGGGGGCAGGTGTCGGTGACCGGGTCGACGCAGAATCCGTTCCTGGCCGGGGAGCAGATTGTGGATCCGAACGGGGTGAACCCGAACAAGCCGGAGCCGTGTTCCGTGAAGCTGATCTTCAGCGGGCCGCAGCGGCTGACGCCGCCGGGGCCGGCGACGCCGGCGAGGCCTCCGACACCGGTGCACCAGGTGAATCACCTTTACTACAATCCGGCGGACGCGAACGGGAACGCGGGGCAGACGCTGCCGTTCACGACGCCGACGGTGGCGGGGGTATCGGGCTACGTGCTGCAGCGGGAGCCGGTGCGGGCGCTGACGCTGGCGGACGTGGCGCGGCGGAGCAGCCTGAACCCGTCGAACCCGGCGGATCCGAATCCGGCGATGGTGGACAACGGAGTGCCGCGGGCCGATCTGGCGGTGTGGATTGCTTCGCTGAGCCAGTGGCTGAGCTGCTACAACGCGGTGCAGACGTATGAGGCGCAGCAGGCGACGCCGCCGAGCAGCTATACGGCGCTTACCATGGCCAACCTGCTCCAGGACAGCGCTGGGCAGCGGGCGTTCATCGAGCATTTTTACGGGGGACTGCTGGACGACGAGCTGTGTGCGCTGGCGGATGTGCCGGGCAATGCCAGCGGGTACGTGCGAGTGAACACGCAACCGATCGCTCCGGGTACAACCATCGCGGACACGGTGGACGGGAGCGGATACGGGCGCACCGTTTACCGGCTTACGGCGGTGAATCAGGCGGGGAGCATGAGCACGGCGCCGACGAACACGATCGGACCGTGGTACACGACGATCGTGAAGCCGCCACGCGCGCCGGTGCTCTACAAGGTGCAGCCGACGGAGACAGCGGTCATCGTGGCGTGGGCGCTGGACGCGAGCCCGGATGTTGCCGGCTACGTGGTCTACCGTGCCGGCACGGTGGAGGAGCTGGAGGATTTGCGCTACTTCGGCGCGGACCCCACGCATCCCAGCCCGACGAATGAGCTGCCCACGTTTGCGCGCAACAACCAGAGCTATCCGCCTCTGACTTTTGTGCAGGGGACGAGCGGCAATGTGGACCAGCGCATTGTGGGATTCGTGCCCGATCCGCGGCTGTGCGCGCGGGATTACCAGGGGAGCGACATGGGCGAGGTGATCCTGCCGCCGGGACCAGCTCCGGAGACAATCAACGGCGTTTACCGGCTGAGCGATTACGTGCAGGCGCTCGGGCCGACGGGGCAACCGGCATTCAACTACTGGACGCCGCCGGCGGCGGGCGGGATAGCGCAGGTGGTGACCAGCTCGACGACGCAGACGCGGCTGACGGGGCTGCGGATTGGACTGGGGCGCGGGGTTCCGGTAGTGGTAGTGGCCACCTGGGCGGGGAAAGTGCAGGCGCTGGGAGTGGTGCCGAACCGGCGCGCGGCGTTTGTGGACAGCGCCCCGGCGAGCGATCCGAACGCGATCGCAGGGGCTCCAGCGCCAAACACCTGCACGGCCAGCGCCTGCGGCGTGAACGCCTATGCGGTGGTTTCGGTGGAGATTTTCGGGAATCGATCGGCGCCGTCGTCGGTGTTTGCGACGCAGATGCTGATGGCGGTGACGGCGTAGTCATCCGGGATGCAGTTGAGAAAGGAAACAAAATGGGGAACAATTCAGGTCCGATCGCAGGCCTCAACACTACACTGAACACCATTACCTCCGATGTCAGCACGGTGCAGCCGCTGCTGACGGCCTTATTCCAAATACAGGCGCTGCAGCAGGCAAGCACCGACATCAAAAACGCGCTCACTTCAGCCGCGTCAGTGGCGAGCGCAATCGCCAACGCTCTCAATTCGCTGCCGAGTTCGACCAATCCGACCGGGGTGATGACCGCGCTGCAGAACGCACTGGCGAACGTGCAGGCGCTGGCTCCGGCGGGAACGGGGGTAGTGCTGAACTCGGCCAGCAGCCTTTTCTCGACCATTCAGGCGCAATTGACGGCGCTGGGACCAAGCACGCCAATCAGCACTGCGGCTACCGAACTGACAGAGCTCTCCACGAATCTGACCACGCTGGCAGGGATGTTTCCATGAGTGAACGCCGGCCGATCGGCGTTAAAGAGCGTTTGCACTTCGTGAGCCACGATTCACCTCAGAAAAGGGTACTGATATGCCGGGTTCCAATTCGCCCCCCGATCCACTCGCGCCGGTTATTCAGGCGCTGTCGTACCTCGCCGCGCCGAATCCTGCGGTGAACAACCCACCTGGCGGATCGCCGCCACAGACACCGAGCACCTGGACGGGGTCGACCCAGGCAACACCCGGGCCGTTCTATACGCCTGCGCAGCTGCTGCTGGGGGTGATTCTGGGAGCCGCGGCGGATCTGACGACGCTGGGCAACGGCATCAACTCCGCCCTGACCGACGTGGGGGCGGCGCTGGCGAATTTCGCCAGTCAGATCGGCACTCTGGAGTCTGGATCCGACCCGTCCACAGTGCTCAGCGACCTCCAGACCGTCCTCAATTTGGTCCTGTCGCAGGGGCTGGTCCCGCCGTCGGAAGCGGGGACCCTGCAATCGTTGAGTACGCTGTTTGGGCTGCTCAACACTCTGCTTTCGCAGGTCACCCTGGAAACGAACGATATGGCGGCCATCTCGCAGCAACTCGCGCTCATTGCCCTACTGTTTCCGGCAGCCTGAAAGGAACGACGCGCATGTCCACATCGCTGATGCCCACATCGTTACTCGGATCGCTGGGATTACCGATCCTCGAAGACGCGCTGAACGCGGCATTCGGGGAAGGGGTGTTTACGCTGAGTGCGGACAGCTCGGGGGTGAGCGCGGGGCTGACGCTGTCGGGCGGGCTGTCGCTGAACATCGAGAACCTGACGGTGAACGCGCAGGGGATCTCGGGGCGTTTCTCCATCGACGGGCTGAGCGAGACGAACACGCTGGGGGCGACGATTGCGGGATTCAAGGTGGGGCTGACGGCGTTCGACATCACGCTGGCGCAGAGCGGGCTGGCGGCGAGCAACATCGGGGCGCAGCTAACGATCCCGTTTTTCACGGACAGCGACGGGAATGCGCAGGTTATCGACGTGGAGGTGAGCACCAACGCGGCGGGGAACCTGACCATTTCCGTGGCGGCGGCGCCGAGCCAATCGACAACGGCGGACGGGCTGGTTCAGCTGAGCTACGAGCTTTCGGGCGTGGGCAGCGTGGAAATCGACGTGGATTCGCTGGAGATTACCCAGGTTAACGGCGTGTGGACGCTGGTGATCTCGGGCAACCTGGTCATCGATACGGACGAACTGGGGCTGTCGTGGCCAAGTATCGAGCTGAAGGGGCTGGGCATCGACAGCAAGGGAAACATATCGCTGGAGGGGGGATGGATCGATCTGCCCAACCAGCTGTCGCTGAATTTCTATGGATTCAGCGTGGGTTTGCAGAAACTCGGGTTTGGCAGCGACGCCAGCGGCGACAAGTGGATCGGCTTCAACGGCGACATCAACCTGGTGGAAGGGCTAACGCTGGGGGCGAGCGTGCGCGGGTTGCAGATCAACATCACGAATCCTGGGGTGACGCTGGAGGGGGTCAGCATCGACTTCGCGATTCCGGGAGTGCTGTCGATCAGCGGCGAGGTGGATCACTTCCAGGTGCCGCATGCTATGCAGCCGAGCGATCTGGTGAACGCGGGGCTGCCGGGGTACATCTTCGACTTCATAGCGCCGCCGGGGCCGGCGCCGCAGCCGAACGGCAAGCAGGTGAATGTCTTCGCGGGAGCGGTGGATCTAAACATCGAAGTGGCGGAGGGGCTGGAAGTCGACGCGAATTTCCTGGTGGGCAATTTCGGGGGGCAGTCGGTGTTCTTCCTGGATGTGGACGCGGAGCTGCCGGTGGGCATTCCGCTGTTTCTGGATGTGGGGCTGTACGGGCTGCAGGGGCTGGTGGCGACGGGGCTGGAGCCGGAGCCGGGGCCCCAGAACACGTGGTGGGAGTGGTTCAAGTATCCGGCGGTGGGAGAGCCGAACGGGGGGACGGGTGGAAACGGGAGTGTGCCGCCCAAGGGGCAGACGGGGATCGTCAACACGGGCGGAACGCCGAATTATTCGGCGACGGATTTCTACAAGTGGCTGTATCCGCAGGCGGGGGCGTTCGCGCTGGGGGCGGGGGCGACCATCGGCACGGAAGCCGACGATGGCTACACGGTGTCGGCGGCGATTCTGTTTCTGCTGATGCTGCCGGGGCCGGTGATTTCGCTGATCGGGAAGGCCAACATCCTGTCGCCGCGGATCGGGGCGGCGTCGGACGACGCGGATTTCGACGCGATGGCGACGTACGACGGGAATTCCGGAACCTTCGATCTGACGGTGGACGCGCAGTATTCGATTCCGGTGGTGCTGGACATCACGGCGACAGCGGAACTGTTCGTGGGGCCCGACCCGAGCACGAACGAGGAGTGGTGGTACTTTGCGCTGGGCAAGCCGCCGCATGAGCAGCGGGTTTCGGCGCGCATTTTCGATATTTTCGAGGCGGACGCTTACTTCGTGGTGAGCGACCAGGGGCTGGTGACGGGGACGTGGACGGGGTTCAACCAGTCGTGGAGTTTCGGGCCGCTTTCGGCGAGCGTGGATGCGTATCTGGCGACGCTGGCGGCGATCCAGTGGGCACCACTGCAGATTGCGGGCGGGATCGAGCTGTACGGGAACGTGCAGCTGGGAGCGTTTGGGATCCATGTGGGGCTGACGGCGGACGCGCTGCTGGAGGGGTGCGCGCCGAATCCGTTCTGGGTGCACGGGGAGTTGAGCGTGCAGCTGAATCTGCCGTGGCCGCTGCCCAACCTGGGAGCGACGATCTCGCTGACGTGGGGTGGAGACAACGGGACGGTGCCGCCGGCGCCTTTGGCGCTGAGCAAGCTGAACGCGACGCTGATGGATCACTGCGACGCGGGGGGCCATCCGGCCAGCGACCATTATTTGTTGATGTCGCACGCCACGCCGGAGGTGGATTCGGATCTGACGGTGGTCCTGGATCCGACGACGCCGGGCATCCTGCAGCCGACGAAGGTGACGGGGCGGACGCTGACCACGCCGCCGGATCTGATCCCGACGGCCAGCCCGGCGGGCCAGTTCGCGCCGGTGCTGCCGCAGGATGCGCACTTCACGCTGTTGTTCGCGCAGGCAACCTGCGACAAGACGGGAGCCTTCGGCAATGTGCTGCAGCCGGGGAGCGCGGGATTCGCGGTGCTGCCGCCGGCGCCGTCGCTGCCGCCGGCGACGCTGGTGGGTGCCGACGATATGTCGAACATCAACCCGACGCCGCCGCTGGTGCAGTTCGTGATCCAGCACACGCTGCTGGAGGTGGCTCTGTACCTGTTCGACGCGGAGAGCAGCAGCTGGAACCCGGTGTGCTCGACGCAGACGCCGGCGGTTAGCAATCCGACGGAAGGGGTGACGCAGCTGAGCGGGGTATGGCTGGCCGCGGAGACGGGCAGCGGGAACATGGGCAATGCGCGCCAGGCGATGACGCAGTTGAAGGTGGTTCCATGGAGCGTATTGCCCGGGGTATACGGGACGGCGCAGTGGAGCGGGGAATCGGAGATCGAGGCGAGCGGGGCAACGTTCGAGGACCAGGGGCTGGAGTTCGAGGCGGCGGCAGGGATCCACACTGCATCGATCGGCGGGGTCGCGTCGCTGGCGCCGGGGCTGTTGTTCACGACGACCGGGACGGCGGAGAATCCCGCGGTGACGATCGCGTTCGGGCAGGCGGTCATTCTGACATCGCTGGTGGGGATGGTGGATGCGGGAAGCGGGGAGATCGAAGTGCTGCGGGCGCCGCAGTGCGTGGCGGGCGGGGTGGTACTGACGCCGCAGAGCTCGACACAAGATCCGAACTCGGGCGCGTGGATGCTGATGTTCGCGGCGGACGGGCCGGCCATCACGGAATTCAGCATCGCGGTGGCGGGCTCGGCGCTGATTCTGTACTCCATCGACTGGGTGACGGCGGCCGTGCCAATGGCGATTCTGCCGCAGGCGCCGGGCTTTTATGCGCTTGCGACGGTGACGATGATCGAGGCGGCGCGGGCCGGGACATCCTCGTTCCAGGCGGTGCCGAACGGGGACCCAATCGTGGAGTTCGCATATTTTCAGACCGCTTCGGGGCCGGGAACGGTGCAGGGGGCGGCCTCGGCGGCGCCGTCGCCGGTGACCGCGGCGCCGTATCCGCAGCTGGAGCAAAACTGCGCGGCAGCGGTGCAGCCGAGTTCGGCGTCGCCGCTGGGGGGAGCGCTGACGGACCTGGACACGTATACGCAGTGGTCGTGGCCGCTGGACGGGGCCATGGCGGCGTACTACGGGTACGACGTGAACGTGGAGTTCGTGGAGAGCTACGTGAACGCGCTGTACACCGCGTACTCGGCGGGGAATCCCGATCTTTCGCTGCATTTCCGGTGCGTGGACCGGAACAACAACCACGTTCTGCTGGTGCCGGACGCCATTCATGTCCCGTCGATCCCGCAGCAGGGCGCGCTGGTGGCGTATGCGGAGGATCTGCCGCTGCCGTCGTACATTCCCGAGACGCCGGTGGCGGTGCCGCCGTGGCTGATCGACAGCCAGCAGCAGGCGTGGCTGACGGCGCGGGCGGCGCAGGCGGTGAACGCGAGCGTGCTGGCGGCGTCGGCGCCGGTGTTCACGCAGCCGTCTCTGTCGAAACTGATTGCCGAGGCGAAACTGACCGGGCGAAACGGGGAACTGGCGATTCAGCAGATCAATCCGGGACTGGCGGGGGAGATCCTTCAGGCGATTGCGGAGTACAACGCGGGGCAGCAGGCGGAGCAGCTGTGGTTCCGGGCCTTCGCGCCGTCGACGCGGTACACGCTGGACGTGGTGGCGGGGCCGCTTTCGTTCAAGGGGGATGTGGTGAGGAGCAACAAGCCGGTTCCGGGAGAGGGGCCGCTGGCGGCGGTGCAGAGCGCCACGGACGCCATTGGGCTGCTGGCGGCGCTCCAGAATTACTTCGCCTATGAAGATGCGCTGACGACGCTCAAGCGGGTCCAGTTCACCACCTCGCGGTATGCGACCTTCACCGCTCACCTGGCGAATGCGGCCAGCCAGCTGGAGGGAGGGAGCGGAGCGACGCCGATCCGCAACTATGCGGCGGCGCAGGATCCGATTGCGTGGCTGGGCACGCAGACGGCCGAGCTGACGGCGTGGGCCACGGCGGGCGGGCAGTACCTCTCCGATGAGACGAAGCTGGCGGCGCTGGTGGCGAATTTCGATCCGATGGCCGACGACCTGGGTGCCGGCAACGCGACGGTGAGCAACGGGGCGTCGGCGCTGGTGGGCGACCGGCAGACGGTGGCGGCGGACTGGAGCGCGTTCACGCAGGCGACGAACACGCTGTACAACGGGCTGATCACGGCGCTGGGGTATCCGGAAATGGCGGCCAACCAGGCGCCGATCTCGGTCCCGGATACGGAGATCAGCTTGTTTACGGATGGGTCGGGGGAGTGGATCGAAGCGATTCTGATCCAGAGCCCGGAAGCGCTGCCGTGGCAGCGCATCTGGCGATGGATCCGGCTGACCAGCCCAGGGGGCGACTCGATCGTGCTGCTGCCGGTGTGGAGCGAGGATGGAACGATGGGGGTGCTGCTGCCCTTCGAGTCGGCGCGGGGTTTCTACAGCCTGAGCATGGTGTTTCACGGAGACTTGGGCGCCGAAGCGCCGTGCATCACGGAGGACGCGGTGGCAGTGACTGAAGGGGTGGTTGTGGGATCGATCCGGATGGGGCCGCCGCTGATTCGTCCGCCCCGGGGCAAAGAGCCGGTGGCCGCGCCGCAGCGGCCGGTGCTGGCGCAAGCGAGCCAGGTGCGGTCGATTGTTCAGGTGTGAGCTGGAGGAGGCGACGATTGGTTTTTGCCACGGAATCGAGGCACCGACGGTCCAAAGGCGGTAGTCGATCCGATTGAGGCGTTGCGGGGCGAGTAAATGCGTGCATCCGCGCTCAGAAAACGGCAGGGAAAGGGCCGATTTGTTGAGTAGAAAGCGCTGTGCGCACGAGTGAAAGAGAGCCGGTTGAGGAGACGCTGGAAATGATGGGCTGAAGACCAAATCGCGGTGATCAACCGGATTCTCCAATTCTGAGAGGTGGAGAAATGCTGCGCAACCTGATTGCCGGTGTGCGGGCTCTCTTATGACGTGACCCACATGACGAACCTTGAACGATTGCGTGATCGACTCATCGCGGCCAATCAAATGAATGGAGGTCATCCCGACGCCATCGGCGGATTTCGCAGTCCTGGCTTTACCGCCATCAGCGTAAGCGTGCACGTGGCCGGCCGGATCGATGTGGTCGAGGCCCGTACTGTTGGTTCCCACCCACTGCGATCCGTCGCGTGTGGTCAGGACTGGCGTGCCCGAGGCAATCCCGGCGGGATCGATCCGCACCTGGAGCCACTTATCCAGACCGGGTTGTGAGGGGTTCCCGGCATAGCGACCGACAGACGGGCCAGGGTGAAGATTTATTTCGTTGAAGCCCTGCTTTGGATCTTCTGGGCCGCTTCCTCGGACGACGGCGAGCAAAGCGAACGCCAAGCAACAAATCCCTTACGGTAATTGGCTGAGCAGCGTGCGGGCAGGAACCACGACCGGGCGGTGGACGGAGAAACAGTCGGCCGACTCGAACGGCAAGCCCATGACGACCTGGAAAGCGTGCGACGCCTTAATCTGCGCCTGAAAGTAGGCAAGCGAGGACAAAAGCGTCTTTTCGCCGAGCTTGACTTCGACCAGGAACCACGGCTTGCGTTCACGAACTACTAGAAAATCCACTTCGCGCTTCTGCTTATCCCGCAAATAGCGCAGATCAAAGTGGCCGAAGCCCAAGTCTGTCCAGGTTTCCACGGCCTTGAGAAGATGGCACGCCACGAAGTTCTCGGCGCGCGCGCCGTCATCAGCGACACCGCTCCAGTCGCGCAGGAACCATTTTGGTTCCTTGCGCAGCGCCTTGGCGACATTGCTGAACCAAGGCCGAACGGTGAAGCCGTAGTGCATTCTGATCAGCAGGTCGATCCATCGCCTCATCGTATCGACCGAGACCTGGATCTCCGCTGCCAAGTTCGAGTACACGAGCTGCTGTGCGGAACGCTCAACAAGCAACTCCATCAGCGTTTCCATCGTTCCCAGATCGCGAACCGACGCCACATCGCGCAGGTCCTCGCGGGAAAGCTGAGCCTGACGCAGTGATCGCCAACGGCGCGTATAGCGCGCTTCGCGGCGCAGGAAAGGCTCGGGGAATCCGCCGTGCTCCCACAACGCATCCCAATCGGCGCCTTTCACTTCTTTGGGTGGATGGATTTCCTTGGCGGGCAGCTCCGTGCGAATACACTCGCCGACGCTCCAGGGATGCATCCGATAGAGAAGGTAGCGGCCCATCAGGCTGTCGCCGCCGCGGCGATAGATGTCCATGCGCGAGCTACCCGTCACCAGCAGATGCGCTCGGTCGCCGTAGGTATCGAAGAATCCCTTCAGCAGGGTCTTCCACTTCAGGTATTTGTGCAATTCGTCCAGCACCGCGATGGGCGTCTGTGCGCGCAGCCGATCAAGGCCGAGCGATTCCGCCAGCGCGGCGGGTCCCCGCAGAAGCTGCCGGCGATCACCGGTATTGTTCCAATTGAAATAGGCGTCGCCGACCGACTTCGCTACCCACGTCTTGCCGACCTGCCGTGGGCCGCTTACGAACGCCATTTGGCGATGTTGCTCGAAGTGTTCGCGAAGGATTGCGGTATAGATTCGAGATCGATTCACGAGGACCATTATACGGCATATCGTAAAATGGTCCAGACTATTTTACGACATTCCGCAAGATGGCCCCCAGCACCTTTGATGGCGCTCTGGTCCCCAACCACCCGCCACGTGAACGCAAAACTTGTACGCGTCAGCGCGCGCTAACGTGCAGCGCGCCACCGATAGGACAGTGCCGCGGCCCTCAATACACTACAACGGTCTCATCAATTCCCTCGACCCCGACCGACACGGTCCGCAGTTGCACCATTGGAGAATGGATGTTCCAACGATTTCAAAAGTGAGGCGGCAGGGATGGTGCGTCTGCCTCGACTGCCGATTTTAATTTGGCGGCCTTCAAAATCTCCCCTGTTGCGTTGTAGGCGTCCAAGAGCAGGGGGGCAGTCTTCTGTCGAGTGGTCTGGCTGGTGTGCGTCGCTAAGGGCTCAAGTAATTCAATGACACGTTGGTGTGCACCCTTACGGCTAAACATGTGAGCAAGCGCATGTCTTGCGAGCACATCATTTGGAGTTTCAATTAAGCATGTCTCAAAATTCTTGATTGCCAGGTCCGTAGCGTCTGGGTCGCCTGAATCCCTCAACAACATGTCCCATTCGCGAAAAATCAAGGCGCGATCTGACCCTCTGCGCGGAGAATTGCTTGCCGCCTTTTCGTATAGGCGAAGTGCCTCTGTCGTATTCGGCATTTTGTGACGGTAAAACTCTGCGGCGGCTCGTGAGGTGCTCGCCAAAAATGATCCACACCAAGAACACGATGAGGCGAAGGCAAGAACCCGCAAAGTATCATCCACGCTGAAGGCGTGTGGGGTTGGGCTTGGTGTCATCCACGCCGGGGGCGCGTAGTGCCCTTCGCTGTGCCGAAAAGTAGCCAAGTTCCGTCTGAAATCTCCTTCTCGGGCCGTTTGGCGCGTGCCAGGTTTTGCCAGGTGGCCCCCCGTCGCCCGGAAGACCACCGGCCCCACGATTCCGGGAACAACCCAGTGGGTCGTTTTTGGCAAGCAAACCCGGGTCAATTCTCGTGAGCGCCGAAGTCGAGGCGAGCCGGTTTCGCTGATGGAGCCTTTGCTCATTGGCGACGACTTGCGTCATCGTGGCGCCCTCACGGACCTGGCTGTGGATCTGGTGCGAAAATCTGCCGGGTTCCGGCGCAGCCTGCCGGAGAGACTGCTGGCCTCCCTTGCGGATCTCGTGCGCGCGATGAACTGCTACTACGGCAACCTGATCGAAGGGCACGACACCCATCCAGTCGATATCGAGCGCGCACTCAAAAATGATTACAGCAAAGATGCTGGCCAGCGTGATCTGCAACTCGAAGCGAAAGCGCATATCACCGTGTAGAAATGTATCGACGGCGGCGGCCTGAACGGGCGCGCGGTCGAGAGCGATGGCATCCGGGAGATCCATCGCCGCTTCTGCGAACTATTGCCCGAGGATTTGCTGTGGGTGGAGGACCCGGAAAGCAAAGAACGGGTACAGGTCGTCCCCGGCGCACTGCGCGGGAGAGACGTCATGGTCGGTACTCATATCGCCGTCAGCTCCGGCGCGGTGCCGCGTTTTTTGAAGCGTTTCGAGGAGGGTTACGGACGCCTCGGCAGGACAGAGTCGATCCTGGGTGCGGCGGCCGCGCATCATCGCCTCGTTTGGATTCATCCGTTTGTTGACGGCAACGGCCGTGTTGCTCGCTTAATGTCTCATGCGATCCTGCTGGAGTCACTCGATACCGGCGCCGTCTGGTCGGTGGCGCGCGGCCTTGCGCGGAATGTCGATGCGTATAAAGGACATCTTGCTGCCTGCCACGGTACCCGCCGTAGTGATCTTGATGGGCGCGGTAATTTGAGCGCGGAGGCTCTCTCAAGCTTCACAGAGTTCTTTCTCAGAACCTGCATCGACCAAGTGGAGTTCATGGAAGGCCTGGTGCAGCCGGACCGCCTGCGAACCTGCATGCTTCTTTGGGCCGAAGAAGAAATCCGGGTCATCGCCCTGCCGCCTAAGTCGAGCAGCATCCTCGAACCAGCGCTCTATCGAGGTGAGCTGCCCCGCGGGGATGCCGCAAGTGTTGTAGGAGCGGGCGACCGCCATGCGCGCCGTAGCGGCTCGTCTTCCCGGCGGCGCTTGCGTGGCGATGGATGCCCGGCTTGTTTCCTGAGAAGGTGAATATGCAAGAGCGACATGATTTGAGATTTCCTGCGCCGGACGAGAAATATGAGTTTGGTTCGGATGTTGTCCTGTTCTGGGCGCAGGACGGAGACATTCGCGTACGCTGCCAAATTAGCAGAGAAGCCCTGGACGACCATTTCGGCGGCGACGGCAAGGACAAGCTCGCTGTATTCAGAGCCAGCAGGCAGGCCATTGAAGAGGGGGCGCGCCGGAAATATCTTGCCGGCTGCACAGAGCCCGACGGGTCTGTTCTCATACGCACGGCCGACCTGTAGCATTCGCTATTAGGATCGTTCGTCCGGCGGCCCCACAGAGAGCCACGAGGACCGGAAACCGTCACTGTCCGCCAAGTGGGTTCCCGTTAAGACCCTGACCCCTGCTTTATGCAGCTGCTGAGGGTGCTGAAGGGTTCGATTGTTCAGCCTTTCTGAAAAGGTGCTCCTGCGCGAGGCGCTGGCCCCCCCTCTGTTCCTGGGTGACGGACTCCTGGTAAATCTCCAGCGTGATTCTGCTGTTTGCATTGCGCAGCAGCGTCTGCGGAGTCTTCAAATCCACACCCTGCTGCCGCAGGAGAATAGAGAAACGGCGCCGGAACGAATGCCAGCCCACCTTCCTGGTAACGCCGACCTCCAGCGCCGCCGGCCGGATCTGCCGCCGGAGAATTATGTCTGCGGAAGCAGGCTGGCCTCCGTTCTTCTGCGCCGGGGGAAACAGGAAGCCGCTCTCACGGTTGTAAAGGCTCCGTGTACGCCAGTCCTTCAACTTCTCGATCAGCAGCGGCTGTAATGGCACGGGCTTCTTCGAGGCCTCAGTTTTAGTATTCCCGAGGACGTTGCGGTACGAGCCGCGCTCGACATGTGCGCAAGCTCGCAGTCGAAATCGAGGTCACCCCAGCGCAGCGTCAGAACATCGCAGCGCCGAAGGGCCGGTCGATGCGGCCAGCAAGACCATTGCGCGTTGCTGCGGCCCGAGCTAAGCGAAGAGCCTCTGGAACTCGCCAGGGGGCAGCGCTTTCGACTTCTGCTGCGCTTGCTCGAGGGTTCTAACCGAGCTTAACGTGCTTGTTTCCAGCCGCCGCCTTTGCTCTCCGAACCGCGCTCTCTAAGCCATCAGTGGCAAATGTTGGTTTTGAAGGCCCCTTGGGCACTGTCTCGACGGAGGGCACCTTATGGGTGAGTACGAAAACAGGTGCGTCAATCACCGGATGTCTGCTACCCCAGCCACCGGTAATGTCATAGGTCTTCCTGGCGAAGATGAAAGCCCCTGACTCCTCAGAAACAGTGGACTGAATGGCGCGCCCCAGGAAGGTCCTAATCCAGGCCCCGGACCCTGCCGCGCAGCACGGTGACAGAACATTTAGGCAGGGTGACGCGGGCACTTTCCTCCGCCCTGATCGTGGAGGCGACGGGCGGGCTATCGGGTTCGGCATGAGATTGCGGACCCGCCGAGTGCCACACGTACTGCTCGCTGCCGAACGTGATCATATTGACCTCGCCATCAAAAAAGCCCGGTCGGCCCCCGGCGTCCTCAAATGCGATCTCAATGTTGTGTGGGTTATCCCTGTCTTTGTTCACGAGCAGAAGCGCCCAGTCACCATCAGGCCTTCGCACTGCATAAGCCGTCACCAGAGCGTGTCCCGCAGGGTCATAAACAGCACTGTTCACGCGAAAGAGCTGATGCATTCCGCTGCGATGGGTTACCCATTCGTGGTTGATCATGCGGCCGGCGTGATATTGAGCTGTAAACTGACGAATCCGGAGATTCGCGTCGGCAACATAATTCCCATAAGTCGCCCAACCGTCATGGCAGCCCGGCCTGAGCGGTTCGGCCTGAATGGGCGAGTGATAATAGGCCGATCCTCCATAGAGAAAAAACGATCCTACGCTCTCGGCGAGCCAGAGCGCGGAAAAAATATCGGTCATGTAGCTCGAGAGACTGTAGGTGAGAGCGCTCTCAGTGATCATCAGCGGAACACCGGCGGGCAGGCCATCCTGCCGGAACGCGTCGAGGCAATTCCGCGTCATATCGGGCTCACGATCGAGGTCTGCCCAATTTACCAGGCAAGGATCGAAGGGATAATGCTCGAAGGAAACAAAGGCCAGGTCCCCGATATGGTTGTGGGACTTCAAATAATCCAGGAACCGCCCGAACCAGGAGGTGCGGCCTTCCGCATCGGGCCACACAGAAACGTCTTGGTTGATGCCCTGAAACACGGGACCGCCCAGCTTTGCCTCCGGAGCAATTTTGTGTATTGCGTCGGCAAACTGGATGAAGAGTGACGCATAGTCTTCGGGCATGATGTACTGGCCGTCGCATTCCTCTCCCATCTCAACCCAGCCGACCGCATATCCGCGCTTCTTCAGGTAAGCGACCTGATGCGCGGCGTCCTCAGGAGTGCTGAAGAGGACCGCGACGGGAATCATTGCCGGCAGACGGTTCGTGATTCCGCAGGTGAAGAAGAGATCCATACCGGTCTGATCGCGGACCTTGTTCAGATCCGCCGCCGAATGATACGGATCGGTCGAGGAGCAATAGGTCGGCGTCTGTGTCGCATCGGGCGAGTGTCTGACAAGGTCCACGAAGGTGCCGTCATCGAGAAGCACCCCGGCGTAAACTTGGTAGATCGCATAGCCGACACGATGGCGCACATCGTCCGTTCCGTGCGGTCCCGGATGATTGGACGATTGCGTCATCACCACGCGAATCCAGCGCGTTGTCACAGGCTGTTCGGCCAACTTCAGTGTGGCGGTGCCGCCCTTGCCATCGCGCACAATGCCATTGGGGAAAGAGTTCCAGCGCCCGCTCGCCTGCTGGTTCACGCCCAGGCCCTCCTCGGGGGCATATTGCGCCTCCCAGTTCATGGGGTCAACGCCGCTCCAGTACTGCACCTCATAAATGCGCGCGCTCGGCTCGCACCAGTCGATGCACAGGGCATTAATCTGCTGGGGGGTGAGCATATCGAGAATAATCCACTGCGGATGCAGGGCGTCATCTTCGCCAGTAAATTCTCTGCTCAGGTAGGGATTACTCTTCCAAAACGTGGTCAGATCTCCGTCCGTAAGCCGTCCGAAACCGAATGCAGCCCCGCCATCTGCGGTCGTGCCGCGATGGGGAAGCGGATAACCGAAGGAATCGTGAATGAATCCGTTGGGCTCCGCGTCTCCCACAAAGTATCCGCGTCGACGGGCCGGATCGCTCCACGTTCCTTTGCTGTTCCAGTGCCACGCCTCGATGGCAAGCTCGGTGTGATTGCGATAGCTGATCGGCCCCCAGCCGGCCGAGAGCCATTGCCGCACCATTTCCGGCGTGTATACTTTCTCGATCACCGGGACGGACAGCTCATCCATCGAAGAACCCAGACTCTGATCCGGATCGAAGTTGTTTACGGCCTTGCCTGCATCCACACGCAGCAATGCAGCGTGTGATGCCGAAGGGTTAGTCTCACCCAACACTGCACCAACGACTCGGGGCGCAAGCATCGACAGGGCCGCAGTTCCGGCTGCCTGACCCAGGAACATCCGCCGCGAAATTCCTCGCGGGGGGTCTTGCGTTAAAGAATTCATTCGACCTGCCACCGCCGCATCTCCTCTCAACAAAATTCGAACCGGTTTCCGCGTGCACTCGGTGAGTGGCCGCGACTCGGAACGCTTGCAGCCAGGGCGATGCCTCCCAGCGGCATACGATCGACATCGTTAGTTCTACGCCACAAGCGAATGGCGCGCTGAACGTTCGTTAAAAACGCGCCGACGCATCGAGCCAGGCGCAGGAGAAGTGCAGATACCGCTCATGCTCTTTGCCGTGTTCTGACGGCGACCGTGGTCAGAATGCCGACAGCGGCGGCGGCCACGGCGGGAATCCACAGGACCTGCAGAGGTCCCTGGCTGATGGCGTAGCCGCCTGTTTTGGGACCGGCTGTGCCGCCAATGAGCGCCAGAGCAATGATGGCTCCGAATGCCGTCCCGGTTTCGCCGGGAAAGTGCTCTGCCGCAATCCCCAGCACGGTAGGGAAAATCGCCGAGATTCCGAGCCCAATGACAGCCATAGCCAGAATTATGGTGGGAAAGCTGTGCGCAACCAGAGCGATCAATATCCCTGTGACTATCAGGAAGACCGATAACAGGACGGTGCCCAGATTGCCAAGCCAGCGCAGCCACACCACAGCGCCCAGGCGGCCTGCTCCGAGCGCCGCGCCCAAAGACACCAGCGCCAGACTGCCCTGGACGGCGGGGGCATGCAAGGCCCCCGTAACGATCTTGCCGGCCCATACGAACATGCAGTTCTCGCTTCCCGACTCAAAAAAAAGGATGAACCCAAACAGCCAAACCAAAGGTTTATGGACCACCGTCAACAGATCGCGAATCCGGACTCCGGCCTGGAGCGGAGGCGGAAAACGGAAGAAGAGCACCGGGAACAGGACTGCAGCAGTGAAAGCAGCGAGCAATCGCAGCACCACTGCCGGGGAGAGTGCTCCGCCACCCAGAGACATTAATAATGGAGCAGCCACGGCCCCTGCGCTGAAGAAAAAGCCCAGCAGGTTGAGAGCGCGTGCGCGGCTCTCCACATGCAGATCCGCGATCAGCACGTTGGTGGCGGTGTTGAGAATGCCGCCGCCGAAGCCATAGGCGAGACAGCAGATCTCGAGCTGCCAAAAAACGCTGAGCGATGGCATCAGCGCCAGCGAGCCGGCGACCAGAATCAATGCCACGTTCAGCAGCTGTTTAGCGCCATGGATATCGAGAATCGGTCCTACTACCACAGTTGCCGCCAGGATTCCAATGAGGGGTATTGAGCCGAGGGTGCCGGCCTGGGCATAACTGACGTGAAGCCTCGGCAGCAGACTTCCGACCAGAAACAGGACGATTCCGAAAATAAACATGCACCCGTTGATGGTGAAGCTCAGCGGGGCACGATTGCGGTTCGCGCTGAGGGACCGGGTTGGGACTGGTTCGGTCATGCGGGGGATCCCTCGATAGCTCATTTCCTGCTACGCCGGGGATCGGCCTTCGACGAGGAACCCGCAGCAGTCTCAAACGACGTGTGCCCGGAGTTGCAGGTCGCATCAAAAGCAAGCTTCGCTACACCGAGCAGACTGGCCGCGTCTCCCAACTGACTGCGTACCAGACGCACCGAGCGCACCGCGATGGGCTGTCCCCACTGCATCATGGCCTCTCTCGCCTTTTTCAGCACCGGATCGCCGGCTTCCGCCACACCGCCGCCCACCACGATCATCTCAGGATTGAGCGTGCTCACGAGATTTGCCAGGGCGAGGCCAAGGTAATAGCCTGCCCGCTCCAGTATCCGCTGCGCACGCGGATCCCCCTGAGCGGCGAGACGCGCAACCTCCGGGGCAGAAATGTCACGTCTGAGGAGACGGCGGGCGGCGATGGCAATGCCTGGGCCGGCGGCATGGCTCTCCAGACATCCCGTTTTCCGGTACTGAGGGAGATATCGATCGCGAACGGCCATCCAGCCCACGCTGCCGGCCAGTTCCCCATGCCCCCGCAGCAAACGTCCATCCGCCAGGATTCCAGCGCCGATGCCGGTGCCTACGGCAAGAAAAATCACATTTCGGCAGTCCCGCGCCGCGCCTTTCCACGCTTCCCCAGCCACAAATGCGTTGCGATCGCTTTCCACTACAACCGGCAGATGAAGCCGCTGGTGCAACCGTACGCCAAGCGGCATCCTCCTCCATCCGCGAATATTAGGCGCCCAGACATTGCCGTTGCCGTACGCGAGACCAGGGACATCGACTCCCAATGCCTGCACACCTTTGCGGGGGATTTGCTCCAGCAGGCCCGCTACTGCCTCCACCACCGCAGCTCCGCCGGCCGGAGGCGTGAGAGCCCACTTATGATGGCTGATGCTCCCGGTGCTGCTGACTCTGGCAACTCGGATCTTCGTGCCGCCAATGTCGGCTGCCAGAACGTAATCAGGCATAGGAGCCTTTCCTGGATGCGCTACGCGATCATGAATCGCTGCTCTACCACGGGGCGGTCAATGCGAACGGTTACTGCATCTGAAGGCCGACGACCCAGACCTGTCTTGGAGCGAACGATTTGTGAAGCATCAACCTATTCTGATCCATCCGGAACGGGACATCATGGTCATCGGACCACTCAATCGCCTGCCGGACAGGACGGTCAACATCCAGCGACAGCGCGGCATCTACCACGCTATTCGATTCATTGAACACAAAGACGATTTGATTGTTTTTGCCGATCAGGCGACGCACCTGCAGCACCGAACCTGTCGTTCCGGAAACCGTCACATCGGCCGACACACCTGCGAGACTGGCAAGCGACATCAGAAATTGCTGTCCCGCAGGATCGGGGTGTTCCTCGTAACCAAGCGCGGCAAAGGATCCGATGAGAATCGCCCTTCCTTTCCCGAACGAGTTTTCGATGACTGCGGGCTGCCCGTCTTCAAAATGCCCCAGCACGCGGGATCCGGGATAGGGCTGGAGGTCTTCCTCGAATGCCGCGCCCGATATTGTGATCGGGGCTCTCAATCCAGTCAGTTCTTGCGAGGCGTCGACTGTGATTTGCGGATCATCGACAGGCTTAATGAGGTTCTCTCTGGCTCCGAACACCTTATCGAGTCCGGCGCCGGGAATGATGGCGCTGGCGAATCCCCGCGCGTTATTCCAGGCCAGACGAGCTTCCGCCACAACCACGCCGCCACCCTGTACATAGCGCCGAATGCCGTCGGCGACGTTATGGGAGAGCATGACGGGAAACGGGACGAAGAGGATCTTATATTGGCCGAGATTTCCTGAGGCAACTTCTTCCGTTGATACGAAATCGACGGGAATCTGCTGGTCGGCAAAGGCAGAGTGCAGCCCAACGGCGGAGTCGATGGGAGCGTTCCCCAGTTTGGAAAGAGAAGCCTGTGAGCCCCCGACCATGCAGGCCAGACGGTTATAGAGAATGGCGATGCCGGCCGGGGCCGGGGTTGCGTTGAGCAAGCTGGACGCATGGCGGCTGATGCTCTTCGCCGCTTCGCCGGCCGCTCGGGCACGTTTGGTGAGGGTGCCGTCGAGGTTAATCAGCCCGTAGCCATTGGATTCGAAGCCGGAGCTCATGGGATACCAGGAGTACACCGCAAACTCGCGTGCGCCGTGCGCGACGGCCTCCCATATCCAGAAGGTTTCGTCGGCCGTGGTTACCGGCGCGGCAATGCGCATTCCTGTGGCCCCCTGGCCAGCCTGCAGCTCGCCAATCCAGAAGCCCTTGTGAAAGCTGTGTCCGGCGGACCGGGAGAAGTCAAGTGCGGTGTCGAGCACGTCATTCGACCAGGGGTGGATGGATTCAGAATGCATCGGGTACATCGAGGTGCCGTAAAAATCGGCATTGGCGGACATTTTGAAATCGTCGGGCTCACCATAACCGTCGGTGGGGGATGTGAAAAGGCTGGGCGCGTCGGAATGGCTTGTCACCGGATGAGTCTTGTCGACGCTGCGGATCGCACGAACGCGCAAAGCCAGATCCCCGGCCAGCTTGTCGTCAATGAACATGCGCCAGTCGATATAGTCGGTGTAGGAAAGGATGGTCGGAAAACGGGGAGCTTCGACCTGATCCCAACTGGTGTAAGTTCGATACCATGCGGCATTCAGAGCAGCCAGTGCCCCGTATTTGTTTTTCAGCCACGACCGGAACCTGGCCTGGGTGTAGGGATTGAATCCAAATTCGGCATTTCTGAGGAAGGGGAAGTCCGCCCAGTTGACCAGGTGCGGCTCGCTCCAGACATCCCAGCCATAGAGAGCGGGAAACCGGTTGGCATCCCGCGCCAGGGCCTCAAGGAATGCTACCGCCTCCTTCTGCACCCCGGGATCGTCAATACAGTATCCGGGCGCCGACTGAGACGTGATGACCGCGCCGCTGCTGTCGACAAATCGACCTTCCGGGTAAAGTCTCCCGATCCAGCTGGGCGCAGAATCCAGATACACCTGGACGATGACACGCAGGCCCCGCTCATGGGCCAGGCGCATGAGCAAGTTCAGGTTGTCGAAGTTATATTGTCCGCGGCTCGGTTCTCCGGTTTGCCAGTCGATCCAGGTCTTGACGGTATTGAATCCGTCTGCCCTGATCTGATCCAGATCCGCGCCCCATCGCTGTGCGCTCGTGGCGTCGATCGGCTCGAGCATCGGAGCGCGCACCTTCCCTCCGCTGTACCACACAGCAGCCGGATAGAAGGAGTTCCCGCCGGTGACAACGGCCTGGCCGGAAACGGAACTGCCCCCCGACAGCATGGCAAGAACGACGATACAAGCCACACTCGAAGAATGCGAACCCTTCATTTCAGAGCCTCCACGGCGATTCGTCGATCCGATACGGAACGATTCCTGCCAGACTGAGGAGTTCCTTATGTCGGCATCGAGGTTACGGAAATGGGCTTCAGCTATACCGCAACCGGCTTCTCGCCGAATCCCCGCAACACGTTCCGCATATATTCCCTGAATACTTCCTCATTATGATTTGGCGGCAAGCCGACATTCGGCGACACAAACGTCGAGGGACGGTGCCCACTGCCGACCAGAAGCCGGCCGGTTTCAGCCACCAGCGTCATCGCAATCGAGACCGCCGCGACTGTCGATCCGGCCGCGAACCTTTCCGGAATGCCGTCCGCGGCGATCAACGCGTCTTCAGGAGGAACGCAGTTGTCAATCGCAACGTCGGACACGTCGGCCAGCTTTTTCCCGCTGGAGTGCCTCGCGGGCGCCTGACGGTAATTGCTGAGAGAAGACACCGAGACGATCCTGACGCCACTCTTTGCTGCCTCGATTCCCATCTCAATCGCAGCAGCGTTCAGGCCTCCGTGCGAAAAGAGCAGAAGAGAATCCTTCGGTGAAAGGTCATAGCTGGACAGAACAATTTTCGCGTAACCTTCGCGTTGCTCCAGCCAGAGTAATTCGCGCGCTCCGCCCGGACCGACCACATTGAACCACATCAGCCGTGGATCGTAGATCGGATAAAACCCAATAAAGCTTCCGTAGCGTGGGAAAATGTCCAGAACCGGTATCACTGAGTGTCCGCTACCGAACATGTACACGCGGCCCCCCGACGCGATCGACTCTGCAAACTGCTGTGCTGCGTTGTCGATATTATCTTTCTGGGTATCGCGAATACGGCTGAGAATGTCTGTGATTCTGGTCAGATACTCCAATTCGAGCATGATATACATTCCTCTCGTAAGTTAATACGTCGGTATATCCATCATTACATTAGTCTGGCGGGAGTTAACAGCGCACGATTGATACGGGTCAGGCGGTTCACGATCTTATATTGATCGCCGCGATATGTTGCCCTGACATACTCTACGGGCTGACCGTTCTGGACGTATGAGGTACGTGTAAAGATGAAAACCGGGCTCTTCTCACCGATCCGCAGCAGGCGTGCTTCCTCCCGGCTGGCAACGCCAACCTCCACCACCTCGTCGGCGACGATCATTTCGATCCCGTAGTGTTCCGCAAGACTTCTGTAGAGCGAGGTCCGGGGATCGAAGGTCTCGAGGAGGTCCGGGCACAACCGCAAGGGTAGAGAACTGCACTCAATCCCCATAGGCAATGCATTCGCCTGGCGAACACGGCGCAGTTCGACGATCTGTTCGCCAGGCCCCAGGTGAAGAGCCTCCAGAACCTCGCGAGCTCCAGGCCGAACTTCGAATGAAAGAACGCGTGATTTCGGCCTCGAGCCGCGAGCCTTCATCTCCTCCGTGAAGGACAATACCTGGCGAAAATCCTTCTCCAGCTTCATTCCCGAAATGAAAGTGCCCTTACCCTGTCTGCTGTAGAGCACCCCAAGATCGCAGAGCGATTTGATGGCCTGGCGTGCAGTCATGAGGCTCACGCCGAGAGTGGCAGCGAGTTCCTGTGTCGCAGGAAGCGGTTGACCGACAGCCAGCTCCCCGGATTGAATTTGTTCCAGCAGCCGCAGTTGAAGCTGATAGTAGAGGGGCACGACGCTGCTGCGATCGAGATGTTGGAGCTTCCTCATGTTCCCGTTCCCTTGTAAGCCGGTGGCCCGCCGGGTCTCTTGGGCATGTCCGCCGGGAGAACAATACGCGGTGTCTAAAGCGCCTGGAGATTCCGGACAAGCTGTTCGGCCGGCGACATCAGGCTGACAGCATACCGGCAGTGACTCAGGCAGCCGCATTCGGCAGCGCGGCTGGAATAGTAGTCGTTGTAACGGAATCCAGTCTCGCCGCGCCACATAGGAAAAAGGCTGCACGCATTCAAATACTTTTCGAAAACTGGAGAAATGTTGAGATACGTGTCGGCGATAAATCCCTTCGCATCTTCCCAGTTATCGGCAAAGAAAAGTTGTCGTACTTCGTGAGCGGACTGTTCCCGCGCGAGGGCAGTCAGCCCCGCATAGAAAATGGCGTTTTGCACGATGTCATAACAGGCGCGGTGATCTTTATGCCAGCTCCCCTTCCAGTGCGTCACCACGGTCGCGGGCTTATATCTGCGAAGCAGATCGCAGACCGCGAAACTTGCCTCTTCGTTATCCGGAAGCTCCCCGTCCGGGTATGTAAGAAACAGCGGAGTTGCGTCGAGCATGGCTGCTGCTTTGTCTGAAGCATCGCGCTGCATAACGCCGTATTGCGCCGGAGGGATGGTGGATGACCCCTTTTCCCCCAGCGTCAGGCTCAGCAGAAAGCCCGTCCCGCCCTGATGAGTCGCCAGCGCCACCGGTGCACCCATGGCGAAAAATGCATCGCCCGGATGGGCGGCAATCGCCATGACGCTGGAAGGCGCCGGGCCGTGGTCTCCGGATGTCCCGCCGCCGGAAGGCTGTCCCGGCAGCTGACTGGAATGGAGTGCAGTTCCGCCAGCCGAAAGCGCCGCCAGGGTTACACCGCTCAGCTTAATCAGGTCGCGCCGTGTTGTACCGGGCATAATCGGTCTTCTCCCTCGCGTTGCTGTTCAACGGAGCCAGGGACAGCGCCCTGCGCCGCTCCAGCGCGGGGAAATCCCGCGCCGCTGATGCTGTCCTCCGCGCCGGCGGCTCAGAACGTGTACCGAGCCGCAAACTGGAACTGCCGTGGATTATTCAAATCGTTCGTGATCTGGCCGAAGCCCGCCATGTCTGCCACTGTAGGGGTGGGGTTCCAGAAGATCGCAGGATACCCGAACTGAACATAGTTGGTCACATTATAGGAGGACACCTGAAGCTGAAGGTTCTGTTTCTCGAGGAAAGGGAAGTTCTTGAACAGAGAAAGGTCCAGTTCGCGGCCGGCGTCAGTGCGCACGCTGGACAGGAAGGCCGGCGCTGTGCCAGGCACAAAGTAGTTAACCGTGCCGCCATTTTCCGTTCCTGGCGTGGCGAAGCAGGTGTAGTTGAACCACTCGGAGACGGTGTGGGGCGCACCCTTTGCCGGATTGCAAGTCTGGTCGACCCGCTGATTGAAGTACTGATCGCCGGTACCATAGGGCGCGTTCACCGGCACGCCGCTGTTCAGGTAGAGGATGCTGTTGAAGGTCCACCCTCCCACGATCCGGTTTGGCCAGCCGCTGAGATTCAGCGCGCGGCCCTGGCCCACGGGCAGATCCCAGGACGCCTCCCAGGTGAACGTGTAACTAAGATCCTGGGGGCTGATCGAATAGTCCAGATTCAGATTCTTCCAGTCCTGCGGAGCTTCGGCGCCGTGGGAGCCGATGAAGCCAAGGGGAGGTGCGAAATCGTTGCTCAGAAGCTTGCCCCAGGTAAACTCGGCGAGGGTTGTGAAATGGTGGGTGAGGCGCTTTTGAAGTTTCATCTGGAGGGAGCTGTAATTGGAGTGGCCGGCGGGATCGGCGTAGAGCCCCACCCCACAGTTGATCCCGCAGCTGAACTGCGGGTAAGGTTCCACCGAGAGATACATGGGAACCGTCGCGGCACCGTAAAACTGCGACGTGGCCGGCCAGATTGCTTCCCACTGATCCGGAATCATCGTGTTCATCAGCGCCGACTGGTACTTCTCGATTGTGCTCAGCGGCAGCTGGTTCAGATCCGCTCCGAACGCCAGCGGCAGATAGAGTCCGTGGCTGCCTACATAAGCCGCGGAGAAGACATACTGTCCGGGAAACTGGTACTCAATTCCAAGGTTGTAGTTATAAGTGACGGGCGTCGGCTGAGAATGCAGCTCGGTGTCCAGCCCGATGCCGATGTTCGTTTCCGGGCCCAGCGAACTGCCCGTCGGCTGGACGACGCCGTTGGGGAAGGGATTGCTGAGCGAATAAATCCCCGTGACGCTCTGCGCGGGACTTCCCGGTGCGGCTCCAGGGCAGGCCGAGGTGCCGTTGAACACCGTGTTGCCGTCCGCGTTGTAACAGGTCGCGTTCCAGCTGGTCGCCGCGAAGAAGCCGTCGGTGTTCAGCCCGTTGTTAGCTACCATTTGCGTGCTCGGACCGTATGCCATCCCAAAACCGCCCCGTACCACCAGCGGCGTCACCGGTTGCCAGGCAAGCCCCAGGCGCGGCGCGAAGTCCTTCATGTCGGTCACAAACGGACTGCGAGAGTGTCCGTCTACCCCGGGAAACTGTTCTCCACCCGTGAAGGACATACCATCGAGCGTATAAGAAATTGAAGGATCCCAGTATTCCTGGCGGTTGTAGCGCTCCGTGCGCCCCCCGAAAATGTCCCAGCGCAGGCCCAGGTTCAGCGTGAGGTTGTGCGCAATGCGGTAGTCGTCCTCGAGAAAAGCCGCATAGTACGGGTCCGCCTGGGCGCCGAAGATATCCTTGGTGAAGTTATCGTATTCGCAGCCCGGACAGGACCCCATGCCCAGCAGGAACGACGCGAAATCGCTGCCATCACCGGCAAACGTCGTCGAACTCGTGGGTGTAGTGTCCCACTCGTAGACCCCGCTCGGCGCCACTGGCTGGCCCTCGTTCATCAACTGCTTCTGGAAATCAAAGCCCGCGCTCAGAGTGTGTCTGCCTTTTGTGGTGGTGATCGTTGCGCTGGTGTCCCACACCATGCTGGCCATCAGGAAGGTTGTGTACCAGTTCGAGCCGAGGCTGGTGGTAAAACCTTCGAATTCCATCAGTGGAATGTCGTTGTAGACCTGCTGCGTCGCCAGCGACGCCGGAAAACCCAGCGATGTCATGTTGAAGCCGATTTGCCGGGGATCGCCGGTCTGGTCCTCGTAATGGCGGGTGAAGGCGAAACGCAGCTGCAGCAGCGTCTTCGGGCTGAACGTCCAGTCGTCGGCCAGCAGAACGTTCCGGCCGTTGGTGATGTTCTGATAGTAGTTGGGGTTGTAGATATTGCTCGTTCCGTAAAGGTTGGCATCACCGAACTTGTTGCGGTCGAACGAAAAGCGCCCGAAGATATGCTGTTTGGCGCTCTGGTTCAAGTCCATTCGGATGTCGAACTTCTGAGCATTGTTCGGCGCCAGGCCGGAGTCGAAGTAGTTGTTCAGGTGATATTCACCAACCTCGGGCTGGTTGGGCTGAGGAAATTCCGCCGCATACTTCTGGGCGATCGGATTCAGGTCCCCCGTAGGGATTTTGTTATCCGGGAACGACTGCCGGGTGCCATTCGTCTGGTCCGCGACCAGGGGATCGTAAATGGTGAGGCCAAGGGGGAGATCGGCAGAGAAATCGCCGCCGCGCTCGGCCATCGTCGGCACCGTATAGTATCCGGTTTCAAGCTGCTCCTGCTGCGTTGCTTCATAATCGCTGAAGAAGAACAGCTTGTTATGCACAATGGGGCCGCCGATCGATCCTCCCTCCTGATAGCGGTGAAACGAGAGCGGGGTGTTAGACTGTCCGGCCTCGAGCTGGCCCTGTTTCACGAAGTAATCGTTGGCGGCGAGTATGTCGGGGCGGAAATACCCGAAGCCATCGCCATGGAAGTTGTTGCCGCCCGCTTTTGTCGCCAGGCTGATCACTCCGGATTCGCCGCTCTGATACGTTGCGGGGACGCTCTGCGTTTCCATGCGAAATTCCTGGATTGCGTCCAGCGGCAACTGCCAGGCCGGAATGAGCGCGCCGAGGTTGTTCTCCCCAACCTGGAACGGGCTGCCGTCGACCGAGTAGTACGTGCTTCCCTGCAGCGCTCCGTTGATGGTGTAGGCCGACACGTCGGCTCCGGGCCGGTCGTTGAAGATGCCCGATGTGTCGGCGGCATTCGGCGTTCCATCCGTCGCTCCGACACCGGCGCTGAGCTGCACGAGTTCATACTCGTCGCGCGTAAGCAGCGGCACCCGGTCCATCTGTTCCGACGTGATGAGTTGTCCGACGGTCGAGTTCGTCGGTTCCAGCAGCGACGTCGTTCCGGTCACCGTCACGATCTCGGTGGCCGTCCCCACGCTCAGGGTAACGTTCACCACGGTCATCTGATCCACCGTCACCTGCACGTTCCTGTGCAGCGAGGTCTTGAACCCGCCGGATCTGACGGTCACGTCGTAGCTCGCCGGCGGAAGTGAGATAAAAGAGTAGAGACCGGCTCCGGTGGTTACTGTCCGGAACACCCCTCCATTCGCAACGTCCTTCGCTTCCACCTGGGCTGCCGGGATGACTGCACCCGACGTGTCGCTCACGATCCCGCTGATCCCGCCGAGGCCGGCCTGAGCCAACGCAGCCGGGACGAGCACCAGCAACGCCAGCGGAAACCACAATAGCCTCACAGCGTTGGGTGAAATGAATCGGCAACCCGCCAGAGGCACGCGACAGCCTGCGGCGGCAACCGGCAGCAGGCAACTCCACAAACGTCTTCCCAGAGGCTTCTGTCTTCGCTCGCAGGGAATCATCGGGGTACCCTCCTTGCGCAGGACACTTTTTGTACACCTGTAGAGTTCATCTGTCAACCAGTCTTCTAGAGGTGATGTAGACTGATTGCATTTCATCGCCGAACTCCGAACACGATGGGACGATGCGCTACGGCATTTTGAGAGATATTCCGGCCTCTCAGGGGCCGCGGCAGCCTGATCGGGAAGGAAATGCGGTTGAAGAAATCGATGGTGGCCGGTTTACGAGCGCCCACGCAGGACGCTCCTACATGGATACCATATTCAGTGGCACGCCTCGATTGGAGGCTGGCTGGAACAGGCAGGCTTCGACATCAGGGGAGATCAGGACGATGTGCAGAATTGTGGCAGGTATTGCAGAGTGTTTTGCCCGCGCGACTCGATCCCTGGCTGCCGTTCTGTTCTGTATGGCAGGCATGTGCGCGCCTGTATCCGGACAGGCGTCGTCAGCGCCGGTGCAGGCGGCAGCGGTTCCTTCGGCAACCTCCGGTCACGTTGCTGAAGTTCGCCAGGCGCAAAGAGCGGCTTATGCGATTTCGGACGCCTCAAACGGATGCCCAATCGTTGGCTCCAACATGCTCGGATGGCCCGGAAAACTGGTCCGCCATTGTATCTACACCGAAGGTCCGGCCGACGACCGGCGGACCGGTGTCGTGTACTTACTCGACGTTCAGCCGGAAATCATTGCCCGGTGGATTGAGACAAGCTGCCGGAAGCAAATGGCAGGTGTAAGCTCCTGCTTCGCCACCGTGTTGAAGTGCGGAGAAGAGAATTCCGGCCTCATGTTTCCGATCAGCGGCAACATGATGGAAAACATGAATTTTTCTCCGTGGAAGAACTATTTCTTCCGCAACGGAATGACAGTCGAAATCGACCAGCAACCGAACGCAACCACCAGTCAAATACCGATCGCCCACCAGGAAGCTCTCGCCCACATGCCAGACAGCGCGGTGACATCCATACCATCCGGGCTGTTGCGATTTTGGCGAACTTTGCCACGCCAGTTCGCAGAGCGTTATCCCGGCGATGGTGTTATCCCGAATGTGGGATCGCGCGCGGCGCAACAGAAGTGGCTCGATGTCGCCCGCGCCGAATTTCTGGCTGCGCTCAGGCATCCCACCAACCGCCTGCTCTCAGCATGGATCGCGGCGCACCCTGAAACTCTGCGCGCCGGTGAATGCCCGAGCGACAACGCTCCGTAAGCTATCCTCTGGTCTCCTGACGAACCGGCATGTACAGGGATGCTCCGTTAGTATTACAACGTTAACTATTAACATCATGTTTTAAACTTCTAGTGGTACGCTCGGGCATGACCGGGGATCAGATCGCCAGGTCACGTCAGCGGTTGGCGCGATTCCCGCTTGACTTGCTGGAGTCGATGGGCCGCTGCGAGCGGCGGCATTGGGACGAAGTGTACGTGTGTGGCATGCTGCAGGACGGGAACGAAAATCGATCGAGCCGATGGCCGCCCGACTGCCGGATGGGAATGTGCAGGCCATGCAGCAGTTCGTGGGGCAGAGCTCCTGGGAGTGGCTGGAGGTCTGGGCGCGGCTGGGAAAGCGGATGACTGCGGAGCTCGAACCGGATTCGGCGCGGTGGTGGACGGCACCGGGTTTCCCAAACATGGCGAGGATTCGGTGGGCGTGGATCGGCAGTATTCCGGGACCCTGGGCAAAACCGGCAATTGCCAGGTAGCGGTGAATCTGCACCATGTGGGTGAACAGGGGAATGCGGTTCTGGGCTGGCGATTGTGTCCGCCGGAGAGTTGGACGAAAGACTCAGCGAGGCGCAAGGCGACGAGGGTTCCCAAAGAAGTTGTCTTCAGGAAAAAGTGGGAACTGGCTTTGGATCTTCTTGATCCGATGCCGCCGGGGCGGTACTCTGCGTCGAACGGTGGGGAAGTTGAACTCGCCGCCAATAGTCGACTGAGTATCGTGGGTAGTACGCTCCTGGCAGGAGCAGCGCGTCCGTTGATCGATTGTATCGGAACGACCGCGCGCCTGACCGGCCTTCCATTGCTCAGCGTGCTGCAAATGGCAACTCTTCATCCGGGGAGAGTCGCGCCAGGGCGTGTCCCTCACAGTTGGCAGCCGCGCCGATATATTGCAATTTCTCTGGGACCATGAACGCTCCATGCTGTGCGTCCGAGCTGTTTGGCTGACGGGAGAGCAAGTGATTACTGCGTCGTGAGTCAGCCATCTCCGTCCGCTTTTGGCGCCACGGATCAGATTGCTCGTATGGAGTTCCTGCGGCGGCTAAGTGAGGCGAGCACCAGAGTTTCCATCGGAGATTGCTTCATACACGATATTCGCCGGACAGCAACGCACAAAAGCGGTCGGAATTCTGCGCAAGCGAGGCCGAATAATGCGCGGCCTGCTTCCACTGGTAGAGCATCTGATCCTTCGGAAGGAGGTTGATAAGCGGCTTCGATGCCGCGTGAGCATCGGCAAAGTGCCCTACGTCCCAGTGGCGGGTGAGAGCCTCTGCGAGGGCTTGGTCGCGGGCCGCGATCGCCTGAATCAGGAACGCGGCTGTCGCCTGATCCAGTGGCTGCTGGGATGCCTGCTGGACGACCACGGCTTCACGCCAGAACATTCTCTCCAGATACCTGACGCAGAGAGCGAACGCCTGGAAATCGGAGAGATTAGTCAGAACAGAAGGCTCCAGCAGAACCAGCAGACTGGAGAGGCGCGTAAAGGGATTAGAAAGAGGAGCGCCGGCCCGAAGCACGGCGGCCAGCTGTGCGTCGCTGCTCCAGGGAACTGGCAGTTTAATCCCCTGCCAGGAGGAGGTCGATTCTCCCGGCCAGTATGGCGCGGCGTTGTAGAGACTCTCGAATACCTCCCTCCATTGCTCATTCCAGGCCGTTTTATAGTGTTTCTCGACGAAACGCCGGAAGGCCGAGGTCTGCGCGGTCGCGGTTCCTTCGTTGAGAGCGAGCGCGGCATAGGCAAAGCTGTCCCAGATGGAATTCTGGACGTAGCGGCTGGGAACCCAGTTGGTGACAACCACGCCGAGCGACGCCGGTTCGTTCGACGCCAGATAGGCGTTGGCATAAGCGTCCACATTGCGCAGTTGCTCTGTGCCGACTCGCGCGCCCCAGCGGTACCAGGTGAGCCCGGGGGCTCCGATCGCCCGAGCACCGTGCGTGGCGACTTTCTGAAGCGTGTCAAGAGGCGGAACCGCGTCATTTTCTGCGTAGTTCCAGTCCATTACGATGATGTGCTTGTCCAGCAGGCCGAGAACCTGTGGTTGCCGATGCAGGACAAAGTCACCCCAGACAATCAGTTCCTTATGCAGTTCGACCGCGATGCGGTTGAGGGAATTCAGGTAATCGCCCCAAATCTGTGCGCGGCTTCGGGTCCGCAGCGCCCGGCGGGAGCGCGCGGAGCCCCCCCAGTTCACCTCATCGCAGCCGCCGTGCAGATAGATCGAAGGAAAGATCGAAGCGACTTCGCCATACAACTTGGTCATCAGCTCGAGCGTTGCGGGATTCACGGGGCAGACACCGGAAAAATCCGAGGAACCGTTCGGATCGCGATCCAGCAGATGGGCAAAACTGGGTGAGCGTGTGATGTACCCTGTATGCCCGAAGGATTCAATCTCAGGTAAAAGATCGACGCCGTGGCGTTGACCGTACTCGGCAAGATCTCCCAGCTGTTCCGGCGTAAATGCATTTTCGTGCATGATGAGGCCGGATACCGAAGCAAAACGGAGGACGCTTCCCTGATCGTCGGTTAAGCGAAACTGGAGGGTATTGAATCTCCATTCCGCGCAGAAATCGATCATGCGACGGTAATGATCAAGCTTCTCCGGAACACGTGCCGCATCGACCATAAGACCGCGCATCGCACACGGGGCTCCCTGGGCAGTCGGCGGTGGTACAGTAGCCATCCCGCGCGTCCGGGAAAGCACGCTCTCCGGTTGAGTGCCCTTGATTTTAGCGAGCGATGCCGGAGCGGCGACTGCAACGGCCATCGTAACTCCCGCTGTGCGGAGAAAATCTCGTCGACTTCGGTTATGGGTCGTCAGGGTTCTGCTCGATAATTGGATTACGACGGCGGTTAGAGGCATTCCGCCCCGCGCTGAGCTAAAGCCTACAATATCGCTCTCCGGGTGTGCGACTTGCCACGAGGTGTCGATAATTTTTCCTCGGGGAACAAAGTATTCCGCTGCCGTGAGATCACTGCACTTATCTCAGTGAACCCACCTCCGAACCTGAAGAGCAGGATCCTCCTCAGTGCTGCGACCGCCGGCAATGAGCCGAAAAGGGCAATCCTGGTATGTGTGCTACTGCGGTCGCTCCGCGTATCCGGCTGCCCAAAAGGCTGAACTGCAGGGCTCTTTGCCCGATGAATGATCCGGAAACGTCTGCCTTCGCTCAATCCGCGACAGCAGGTGCCTCTGCTATCCTCTCGCCATGGAGATTGCAGTTGCTCAAAGCCCCTAGCCTCGCCGCTGCCGCCTTGTTGGCCTGTGCAGTTCCTTTCGCTGTCTATTCACTGCAGCAGGGCCAGCAGCCCATGGCGGGGGGCGGCGCTTCCACCGGTGGCGTTCACGCTGCCATATACGACGCCCAGCACCGCCCTATCACCGCCGGCGGCTTCGTGAAGACCGGCCCGGTAGTCTTCGAGGATGATTCCAGGAAGTCCGGCCTTGCCTCCTGGACGCACGAAATGGGCTCGTCCGAGAAGAAGTACATCATCGAAGCGAACGGATCCGGAGTCTGTCTCCTCGACTACAACAACGACGGCTGGCTCGACATTTACCTTGTCAACGGCTCCACCTATGACGCCATGTCGGGTAAGGCCACTCCGCCACACGCCGCGCTCTTTCGCAACAACCACGACGGAACCTTCACCAACGTCGCCGAACAGGCCGGCGTCACCAATAACCGCTGGGGATTCGGCTGCGCCGTCGGAGACTATAACAACGACGGCTGGCCAGACATCTATGTGACGAACTTCGGGAAAAATCGCCTCTATCGAAACAACCATAATGGAACCTTCACCGACGTGGCGGAACAGGCCGGCGTCGCACTGGGCAACTGGTCTACAGGTGCCACCTTCGGCGACTACGACGGCGACGGCTTCCTCGACCTATTTGTCCCCGGCTATGTGCACTACGACTTTGCCCATCCGCCCATACCCGGATCCAGCTCCGTCTCTTTCGCCTCCTGCAACTTCCGCGGCGTTCCGGTCATGTGCGGTCCCCGCGGCCTCACCGGCGAAGAGGATCACCTGTTCCACAATAACGGCAACGGGACTTTCACCGATGTCAGTGTCAAAGCCGGAGTCAGCGATCCTTCCAGGTTTTACGGTTTCTCCGCCGTTTTCGCCGACCTGAACAACAATGGCAAAGTCGATCTCGCCGTCGCCGACGACTCCACTCCCAATTACCTCTACATCAATAACGGCAATGGAACCTTTACGGACGAGAGTTATGCTTCCGGTTTTGCCCTCAATGGAGACGGCCGCGAAATAGCCTCCATGGGCCTCGCCGTCGGCGATTACGACAACACCGGATGGGACAGTCTCTTCGTCACCGACTTCTCCGACGATTACGACGTCCTCTATCACAACGACGGAGACGCTAACTTCTCCGACGTCAGTTATCGCATGGGTATCGCCGAGGACACCATCCCTTTCCTCGGCTGGGGCTGCGGATTCATCGACTACGACAACGACGGCTGGAAGGATCTCTTTGTGGCCAACGGCCACGTATACAAGGCCGTCGATCTCCACGAGTGGGGAACCAGCTACGCCGAACGCCCGCTGCTCTTTCACAACGACCACGGCAAGCGATTCACCCTGGTCCCGGCTGTCGAAAATACCGGACTCGCCATCGTTGCTGCCTCGCGCGGCGCGGCATTCGGAGACCTCTTCAACAATGGCAAAATCGATGTCGTCATCAACCCGCTTTCCGGTCACGCCATCCTGCTCCGCAACGTCGACCCCGACCACAACCACTGGGTCGAGCTCAAACTCATTGGCGGCCCCAGGGGGCCGCGCGACGCAGTTGGAGCCACCGTCTACCTCACTGCGGGAGGCATCCGCCAGCGCGGCGACGTCCTCAGCGGAGGCAGCTATATGTCGTCGAATGACCAGCGCGTTCACTTTGGCCTCGGCTCCGCCACCACCGTCGACAAGCTCGTGATCCGCTGGCCTGGCGGCGATGTCGAGTCCGTCCACCTTCCCGCCGTCGATCGGATCTTTACCATCACTCAGGACAAGGGCATTACTCGCGTTCTCTGCGTCGCTTATACCGCCGGGAAACCGGCCGGCGGCAGGTAAGCCTGCGGGTACTCGCCGCTGGATGGGCCGCCTGCACTGAGGTCGCGATTTATTTTGCGGAGCCGGGCTGGACATCCTGCCGTAGCTGGATCTGCTTTGCGAGATTGAGCTGACGCGCTGCGTCGGCTGCAAGCCCCAGTTGGCGGAACGCCCGTCCAAGTATAAAATGCGCCCGCGCCGAATTGGGATTGACGTCCACCGCCCGCTTGAGAGCCCCCGCTGCCGCTCGCGGCTGATCCAGTGCAAGATAGCACTGTCCTAATTGAAAAAGGGCGTCGAAATAAGAAGGATTCGCCGCTACGGCGGACTTGAGATACCGTACGGCTTCACCAGGGTTATCCTGCCGGCGGAAGATGAGCCCCATCATATAATTGGAGATTGGGTCGTCCGGATCGTTCTTAAGTTCCTGGCGGAACTCGTTCTCGGCATCCTGGTACTTATTTTCTCTCCAGTCGATCAGGCCGAGGCTGGAATGAACGGAGGGATATCGGGGATCGGCTGCCAGCACGGCCTGAAATTCCCGGTACGCATCCTGTTCCCTGTACTCGATGTCATACGCCAGGCCCATCATGAAATGCGCCTCCGGCGAATCCGGATTGATCGCCATGATGCGATCGAAAACTCCCGTAACTCCTGCGTACTGCCTTGCCCTCCAGTAGGCTTGCCCCAGAATATTCAGAGTCGGCAGGTCATCCGGCTGCAGCCGGCTTGCACGTTCCAGATAAGTCGCGGCCTCCGGATAACGATTCAGTGCGAACAGATCGAGGCCCGCCAGGTCGAGCGATTGAAAGCTTGGCGTTGTCTTCGCAAACAACTGTAGCAGCGGAAGTGCCTCACGATAACGGTGCGCCTGAAAACAGGCAATGCCCAGATTTCTTTTCGTTACTGCGTCGCCAGGGCTTAGTTGCAGAGCGCGCTTATAAAGCGCAATGGCTTCATCCGCCCGACCCTGCCGTGCAACAGCAAGAGCGAGGTTATTCAGGAGTTCGACTGATTGCGGGTCCAGTGTGAGTGCCTGACGGTACCATCGTTCGGCGGCGGCGTTATTCCCTTTCTCGAGCGCCTGCGATCCCTGCGCTACAAGGTTGGTGAATTGCTGAAGTGCAGCCGACTCATTCTGCGCATGAAGTGAAACCGGCCCTGTGACTCCCAGCGCCAATAGCAACCAGAGACTGATCCGACGTCTCCAAACAGAGGCATAAATGGGGATTCCCATTATAGTTCCCGCCGTTCTCATTGTACGCTCCCGGCCCTCTTCGAAACAGCGCTCCGCCCGCCGCATTTCGGCTTGTACCTTAGCAGCGACAAGGAACAGCATCTCGCCAGTTCCCGGGTTATTACCGGAACCGGCGGACGCGCAGCGTGTGCCGCCCTGACCGGTAGAATCCCATCACATACACGATCGCGCGGCCCTTGGTCGAGAAGATCAATTGCCGGATTCTCAGCAGCGGACTCGCGCGCGGGATCTGCAGCAGCTCCGCAATCCGCAAATCCGCGTCCGTGGCGTCAATCTCCTCGTCGGAATACGCCAGCTCTACCCCGCTCTCCCGCTCCAGCACCCCAAACAGCGAAACCTTGTCCAGTGGCACGTTCAGCAGGTTCGGAAACTCGTCGGCCGACCAGTAGCAGGTCTCCAGCGCCACCGGCTCGTCTCCTGCCAGCCGAACCCGCTCGAGCCGTCCCAGTCGGCTCGTCGGCGCCAGTCCCAGACGGGCCGCGATCTCGTGCTCGCGCGTCACAATCCCGCAGGTGATCACCCGCGAATGCGCAGTCAGCCCGAGGCTCGCCATCTGCTCCGTGTAGCCGAGCAGTTTGTTGAAGTGCACCCGCGGCGGCGCCACAAAAGTTCCCGCTCCGTGCCGGCGCTCCACCAGCCCGTCGCGCGCCATCTCGCTCAGCGCGTGGCGTGCCGTCATCAGACTCACCTTGTGCAGCCTTGCCAGCTCTCGTTCCGAAGGAACGGGATTGCCCGGCTTCAGCTGTCCGGCGTCGATCCGGCGGCGGATCGCATTCTGGATCTGTTTGTAGGCTGGCTCGTCGCTGCGGTTCTGCATCGTCACCATCGCTGTGAATCCCGGGCCGTATCCGGAGATGCCCGCTCGTTCGCCAGTCTCCCCGAATACCTTAGCAGAGCATGTGCTATAGGGCGGTTCGACGGAGAACACCCCGACTGCTATATAGCGTCCACATTACCATCGATGCGCGTTTGATAAGGCTCAACCACGCCGCCTCTGAGAATTGTCCCAGCATCGCTCCTCTCACGGTCTGGCTTTGCCGCGCGGCGGGGGCAGTCGGTTTGCATCAATACCAGCTAATGGCTCTTTCCTCATGCCGTCCGTTCCCGTGCCAGGCGGACCAGGGATCCACCGTCTCCACCCGTTTGTTTGACAAGTCTGGGCGGCCGGTGCTATAGAGCAATATCTGAGGTGTTAGAGTTGTTTCGTCGGCGATCGAAGCGCTGCCCGATAATGAGCATCGCTTGAACCAGGTGGACAGCCAAGCAACGTACCCCAGTACGTCGCACTCCAGGCCAGGCACGAACATCTGACCCAGTCGGTTGAATCGATCTATCTGAAGGGGAGGCCCTATGCTTGACGTAAAGTACCAGCCAAGATTCCACAGTTCACGCGGCTTGTCTCAGAGACGCTTCTTTCGTCTGCTTATCGCGCCTCTAATTCTCTGCGTCTTTTCGTCTTGTGCACCGCGCCTGTGTGCTCAGGAATTGCAGGCTGTCCTGAACGGGTCGGTTACCGATCCGACCGGAGCAGTGATTCCCGGCGCTACGGTGACTCTGATCCGCGAGGGAGGGAATGCTGTCCCCAGAACGGTCCGGACCAATGCCAGCGGCGATTACACGATTTCCGGCCTCGCGGCCGGTACGTATGAGTTGACGATAGGCTTCGCTGGGTTCAAGACCTTTCAGGCGCCCGATGTAACCTTGTTCGTTGCGCAGACCCGCACTGTCAACGCGAAACTTGTCCCTGGGGCGGTCACCCAGACGGTAACTGTTCGGCAGACCTCTGTTTCCCTGGACACCACCACGAGCCAACTGTCCGGCACCATCTCCGGAGCTCAGGTGAGTCAGCTGCAGCTGAACAACCGTAATTTCGAACAGCTGGTTACGCTGCAGCCCGGCGTAGTCAGCGCGCTGCCGGATGAGGTGGGTTTCGGGCTGAGCAACACCTCGGCACTCGCTGTCAACGGCGCTCGCGACACCGCCAATAACTGGACGGTTGATGGCGCCGACATCAACGACAGCGGATCCAACGCGACCCTCCTCAATGTGCCCAGTGTCGATGCAATCCAGGAATTCACGCTGGAGCGGAGCACCTACGACGCCGGCTACGGACGTAGCGGAGCTGGTCAGGTCCTGACTGAGCTCAAATCGGGTACCGACCATTTTCACGGGGATGCTTACGAATTCGACCGCAACAACGTCTTTAACGCCAATAATTATTTTAATAAGCAGACCACGCCGGTAACCCCGAGAGCGGTTGAGCGATATAACGACTTCGGCTTTACCATCGGAGGACCCATCTTCATTCCGAAGGCATACAATCCGGCCACAAAGAAGCTCTTTTTCTTCTGGTCCGAAGAATGGCGTAAGGTTCTCGCTCCGGAAACCAGCAGCTTAACCGCCGCGACTCCTGGCGATTTGAGCGGTACGTTTTCCGGCAATCTCACCAGCAGTGCGCCGACGGGATGCGTCACCTATGTTGCCGCTACGAATACCAGCACCATCAGTCCCTCCTGTTACAGTCAGAATGCCAAAGTGTATCTGACCAATGTCTTTGACAAGTTTCCCGCCAACACCAGCAATGGCCTTTACACCTTCAGCTACTCGCAGCTGGAGAATACGCGCGAGGATCTGGTTCGCGTCGACGCCAATCTCACGAATAAGCTGCACTTTTTTGCTCACGCTATCCAGGATGAAACCCCCGAGAACTTTCCCATGGGGCTGTTTGCAGGCACAAATTTTCCTAACGTGGCCGGTTCCGCTGTTAACGCCCCGGGCCAGAACATCGTCGGAAACCTGACGTGGACGATTTCTCCGCGGATGGTGAACGAAGCGGAGTTTGCGTACAGCCAGGGCACCATCAGCTCCGCCTTCACACCTGGTTCTATTGCTACTTCATCGACCATTGCCAGCCAGCTCACGAACAACACGGAGTTCACGGATCCCTACGGCCGTATCCCCCAAATTTTCTTTCAGAGCTATGTTCCTCAGGGCTTCTACTACGGGAGCACTCCCTATTTCGAGCGGAACCTGGATCGCACCCTGTTTGACAACTTCTCCGCCACCCTGGGCAAACACAACTTCCGGACGGGTGCCACAGTTTCGCAGATGCTGAAGACTGAGAACGCCTCCAGCGGCTTCGCCAGCTTTGAGTTCGATAATTTTGCGGACTTCCTCCTTGGCAACGCTCTCCAATATACCCAGGAGAGCCGCGACACCATACCTGACCTTCACTACTTCAACTTCGAGGCCTATGTCCAGGACGACTGGAAAGTGACCGGTAATCTCACGCTCAATCTTGGAATGCGCTGGAGCTACTTTCCGTCCCCGGCCGACGTTTTGGGCACGCTCGTCAATTTCGACCCTGCCGATTTCTATCCGGCGGACGCACCTTCCATTGATCCCTCCACGGGGAACTTCGCTTCCCCAACACTGACTCCGGCAAACTATGCGAACGGACTTATATACCCAACCGGAGCGGAGTGCACCCTCGCAAAGATCGCGTCCTACTTCGCGACTTGTTCTCCCTGGGGTTCGCATGTTGATCCGGATCCAATGAATAACTGGGGCCCGCGATTCGGTTTTGCCTATAATGTCTTCGGGAATAATAAGACCGCAATTCGCGGCGGCTATGGCATCTTTTATGACCGCATGCTCAACGGCATCTGGGAACAGAATGGTTTTGAGGAATCCCCCGGATTGGTGGTGGCAACCATCAACAATACGAAATTTGATCATCCCCTTTCCGGAACCTCCAGCGTCGCGCTGGGCCCTGATCGTATTACCTCCACCGGCAATCCGTCCATGCTGAATCCTTCTTACATGGATTACAACCTGACTGTCGATCAGCAACTGACTCCGGATATGCTTTTTGAGGTTGCCTATGTGGGGACGCTCGGCCGGCATCTTCTCGGAGAGAGAGAGATAAACCAGCCGACGCTCGCGGCTCGAGCGGCGAATCCGACCGCTTATGTTACTGCAGTCGTGCCTTACCTGGGATACGGGTCGTTCGAAGACAGGACGCCCGAATACTCCAGCAACTTCAACTCCTTGCAGGTTTCGCTGAATACTCGCGAAGAGCATGGCCTGAGTGCCGGCGTTGCCTATACCTGGGGTCACACGCTGACAAATTTATCCAATGATCGCGACCAGGAATCGTATGACACGCACGATCTGGGGATGGATTATGGCAATTCGGAGCTCAACCAGCCGCAGACGTTTGTCACTAACTTCTTCTACAATCTGCCCTTCTTTACCACGCAGCAGGGCTTCCGTGGCCATGTCCTGGGTGGCTGGGAGGCTTCGGGCATCGTCCAGTTTTACTCCGGGATGTCGCAGACCGTTACTCAGGCGGCCGATAATTTTGACTGCCAGCCGCCCCCTGCCGGTTCCACGGCTCCATGCGCTCCGGGAACCTATCCGGGTGGAATCAATATGGATCTTAGCGATATCGCACCTCGCCCGGATCGAGTTGCCTCCATCGGCCTGCCCAAGACACAGGCGCAGTGGTTTTCCACGTCCTCTTTTGCCGACGCCATCGGTCACTTCGGAAATGCCGGCGACGGAATATTTCTCGGTCCCGGTCTTGACCTCTGGGACCTGGCTGCTATCAAGAACATCGCTGTCGGTGACCATGACAATTTCGAGTTTCGTGGCGAGTTCTTTAATGCGTTCAACCACAATAGTTTCAACGATATCGATACAGGGTTCAACGATCCGACGTTCGGCCAGGCCCTGGCGTCTCACGACCCTCGCGAAATTCAGCTCGGAGGCAAATTCATATTTTGAAGGTCAGGTCTGATGGCCGCCTGACACCAGTGCCTACGATTGCTTAATTTATGCAGGCCTGATGGTGGAGACGCGGTCAGGCCTGCTCTTCGCCAGGCATCGATGTGATTGGCATTGCATCGGAAGTGAGTCGGTGTCTTGTGAATGACGGAACGTATTCCGGACTGTGCTGCCGTCATTTCTTTCCTGACCCTGGAGAAGATGGGATGGTGTGCTGGTGATCCGGTCCTCGCTTGCGTGGACTGCTCTGTTATGTGTTGTGGGACTGTTCGTGACGCCTTCGGCGTCGCACGCAGCCTCGGACGCACGGCCGCCGCTGATTCCGCAGCCGCGCGAATTTGCAGCGCGCGGGAACATTTCATTATCCTCCGGTGTGCGCATCCTGGTTCCCGGCGGGAACGCACTGGATCGATTTGCGGCCGAGGATCTGATGCAGGGCCTCGAAGCGCGCGGTGTGCAGATCGGCCACAGCGCCGCGGCGGTGCGAATCTATCTGCTCCGCGACAACAGCCTGCTGGCGCGCGAGATGCTGCGGCGCGAACACGAAACGCTGGAACGCGCTATGTGGCCGGAAGGCTACGTGCTGGTGACCGAGCGGCACGAGGCCTTCGTCATCGGTCATACGGCAGCGGGTGTGTTCTATGGCGCGCAGACGCTGAAGCAACTGGCGCGGAGCGGCGGCGAGGGCCCAATTCTTCAGGGCGCGGCGATCCGCGACTGGCCGGCGATGCGCTGGCGAGGGATGGACGACGACCTGTCGCGCGGGCCAGTGCCGACGCTGGCCTTCCAGGAGCGGCAGATCCGCACTTTCGCGGCGTACAAGCTGAACATCTACTCGCCGTATTTCGAAAACACCATGCAGTATGCGTCGAATCCGCTGCCGGCGCTGCCGGGCGGGTCGATCTCCGCCGCGGATGCGAGGACGCTGGTGGCGTACGCGCGGCATTATCACGTGACCATCATTCCGGAGCAGGAATCGTTCGGGCATCTTCACCACGTGTTGATCTGGCAGAAATACGAACCACTGGCGGAGATTCCGTTTGGCGCGGTGCTGGCGCCGGGTCAGCCGGGATCGCTGCAGATGATCGTCGAAGACTTCGACGAGCTGGCGGGCATTTATCCGGGGCCGTTCCTGCACATCGGCGCTGATGAGACGTTCGAGCTGGGGCAGGGACAGACGGCGGAGGCGGTGAAGGAGCAGGGACGGGGCGCGGTGTATATCGACTACCTCGTGCGCATCCACAAGGCACTGGAGCCGCTGCACCGGCGGCTGCTGTTCTGGGGCGATATGGCGATGCACAACCCCGAGCTGGTGCCGGAGCTTCCGCATGACATGATCGCGGTGGCGTGGGTATACGATCCGGAGCCGGATGGGTATGCGCCCTGGATCGATCCGTACACGCAGGCGGGCATGGAAACGTGGGTGTCGCCAGGCGTAAATAACTGGCGGCGAGTCTGGCCGAACTTCGATATGGGGCTGAGAAACATCCAGGGGTTCGTCGCCGACGGGCAGAAAGCCGGCTGCACGGGCATGCTGAATACGGCGTGGAATGACTTCGGCGAAGGATTATTCCTGCAGGACTGGTACGGGGTGCTGTTCGGGGCGGCGGCGGCGTGGCAGCCGGGAACGAGCAGCATTCCGCAGTTCCAGCGCGATTATGGTCCGGTGTTTCACGGTGACGAAAGCGGGGACATCGACGAGGCGCAGCTGGCGCTGATCGATGCCCAGGAGGCACTCGAGAGCGTGGGGCTGGAGGATGCGCGCGACGATTATTTCTGGGTCGATCCGTGGAGCGCGGCTGGCCAGCAAGTGGCGGCGAAGATTCGTCCGGTAAGCGCGGAGGTGCGGCTGGATGCGGAGCGGGCGCTGACGTTGCTCGCGCAGGCCAGGGCGGCGGGACCGCTGCGCCATCAGGAAGCGCTGGAGGCGATGGGCCTGGGCGCGCGGCGCATCGACTTTCTCGCGCTGAAATTTCAGCTCGCCGATCAGATTGCCGACACCTACCGGCGGCTGTACGACGGACAGAAGAATCCGGCGATTTCCAGGCACACGTCAGGCGCTTTGAGCTATCTCTCTGGCGTGAACGGGCTCTGCGATGACCTGAGCGATGGGTACAATTACCTGCGCACGCGATACAGCGCGGTTTGGCTGATGGAAAATCGCCCTTACTGGCTGAAAAACGTGACGGACCGCTACGACGCCGCGGCGCTGCTGTGGATGAAGCGCAGCGACCGTCTTAACGCGGCGAGCGAGGAATGGGAACAGGATCATACGCTTCCATCTCCGCAGCAGATCGGCATACCGCCGGCGGCCACTCCCTGAAATCGATCGAGGAACCTGTTGACCGCGCACCCCACGCGGCGGGGCCGGAGCCGCTTACCGAGATCCATCACGAGCATCGCGGCCTTTAGGCAAGCCTGCGCAGTCACAGCGCAGGGCGGCCGTGAGCGGCCGTTGTGGCCGCGAGCCCTGGGCGAAGGTGAAGCGGTCATTTCGAATTGGACGAGAGCGGCGATCGACCATTCGGGTGGATCAGGAAAGCATGGATAATTTAAATAGACCTGTGAAAAGGCTTTCGCTGAACACCCCACACTTCCCGGATGCTCTGTCCGCCTCCAGTGGAACGCGGCGCGGCTACAACCGCTTTCTGCTGCTCGTGGCCGGCCTGGGAGGTCTGCTGTATGGCATCGATGTCGGCATCATCGGCGGAGCCCTGCCGTATCTCGAAGCCACTTCCGGGCTGACTGCGGCGCAGCTCTCGGTGATTGTCGCGGCGGTGCTGCTGGGCAGCGTCTTCTCCACGCTCTTTGCGGGGATGCTGGCCGACTGGATGGGGCGTAAGCCACTGATGATCCTCAGCGGGCTTGCCTTCGTGCTCAGCATACCGGTGATCGCGCTTTCGCATGGCTACGGGCCGCTGTTCTTCGGACGTCTGCTGCAGGGCATGAGCGGCGGCTTCATCGGCATTGTCGTGCCGCTCTATCTGGCGGAATGTCTGGCGGCAGCCAACCGCGGCAAAGGCACGGGCGTCTTTCAGTGGCTGCTGACACTGGGTATTCTGGCGGCCGCGATCACCGGGATGTACTTCAGCTACCGCGTCGAGGCTGCCGCGCGGGTCCTGAGCTCGGCGGGGCTGCTGGCGGTCGAGAACCAGGCCTGGCGCAGCATCTTCTGGGTTTCTCTGCCACCGGGTGTGCTGTTCGCGATCGGCAGCCTGTGGGTGACCGAATCGCCGCGCTGGCTTTTCCGGCGGGGCAGACGGGACGCGGCCTATGCGGCGCTGCTGCGCTCGCGCAGCGAGGAACAGGCGGCTCTGGAGCTGCGCGAGATGGAGGAAACCGCGCACAGCCTGTCGTCGATGAAGACTACTGGGAAGGTGAAGGAGTCGCTGCTGGCGCGCAAGTACGTCGTACCCTTCCTGCTGGCCTGTGTGCTCCTCTTCTGCAACACCGCCACCGGCATCAATTCGGTGATCGGCTACAACACGGCCATCCTGTTGCAGGGAGGCCTTTCCGATCTCGAGGCGCACTGGGGCTATGTGATTTTCACCGCGGTCAACTTCCTGATGACTATCGTTGGGGTCATGCTGGTCGATCGCAAAGGCCGTCGCTTCCTCTTTATTCTGGGCACCGCTGGCATCATCGTCTCGATGGTCGCGGTGGGCAGCATGTTCCTGCGCACGGAGCACGAGAGCATCGACTGCGCCCGGCTCCTGCAGTCCCAGGTTACGCCCGGGCAGGAGCTGACAGTCCACTTCACTCTTGCCGAGGCCAGGCGTCTTCTGGCCGCGGAAGGACCAGCCGCCGCCGCGATTCATGGCGATCGCGCCTCGCTCAGCGTCATCTATGCGTACGGCAGCTATACGGCAACCACCGACTACGTACGCTCCGATAATCCTGGCGCGCCGGTCCTTCACATCACGCGCGCCTCCTGCGTGCCGGCCAACGGCGTGGAAGCCTTCTTCCAGAATCCCTTTGGCAATCTCAGGACCGCCCGCACGGCGCCGCTGCGCATCGTAAAGGCGATGATTGCGCCGGTGCCCAGCCCTGCTCACGGATGGTGGCTGGCGCTCGGCCTCTACGCTTTCGTGGCCTTCTTCGCCATGGGCCCCGGTGCCTGCATCTGGGTCGCGCTCTCTGAGCTCATGCCCACCCGCATTCGCTCCAACGGCATGAGCATTGCGCTGGTCATCAACCAGCTCGTCTCCACGACGCTGGCCGGAATCTTCCTGCCCTTCGTCAGCAAATACGGCTATTCGTCGATGTTTTATCTGTTTGCTGGATTCACCGTCGTTTACTTCCTGACCGTGGTCTTCCTGCTGCCGGAAACGAAAGGCAAGACGCTGGAGGAGATCGAAGCTCAATTCGAGGCCCGCGCGGCACGGGCGTAAGAAAGCGTGCCGGAACCGTAGCGCTTCACGAGCAGAGTCTGAGCAATCCCGGTGTTGGTCTGGTCGGCGATGTTTACGGTATCGAAGACGCTGGCAGTTTTGTACTTGCTCAAAAAATGCGATCAAGCTCCAGGGCGGAGTAATGTATGCAAACTAACATATAATGCTGCACGTCCGATCGAACGGGTCAGGCGCCCAACCGGGTCTCGCCAGGCCTCGAACATTCGAGCCCCCGCGCGCATTGGGAACAATTGCATTGCATATGGTGTACAATTTGCGTCTCCGGTTCACCTCCCTGTGGAGTCACCTCGAATGTTCCTGAAAACCGTCGGTCTCCGAAGTTTTGCCCTCTGCGCACTCTGCCTCTTCCTCTCCTGTTCCTCTGGATCCGCGCAGCGACGCGGGATGGGGGGAGGTTTTCCCAACGCCTTCACCTTTCGCTTTGTCGGGCCGCAGCGAGGGAATCGCGTTTCGGCGGTAGCGGGCATTCCCGGCGATCCCAGCACCTGGTATGCAGGAGCGGCTTCGGGTGGCCTCTGGAAGTCCATCGATGGCGGCAACAACTGGCGGCCCATCTTCGATAAGGAGCCGGTGGCAGCCATCGGCGCCATCGCGATCGCGCCTGCCGACCGCAACATCGTCTGGGTGGGCACGGGCGATCCGTGGGTGATTCGCGGGGCCAGCGTCGCCGGCGACGGCATCTACAAGTCCGAGGACGGCGGCAAAACCTGGAAGTCCATGGGACTGGATCAAACCGGCCGCATCGGCAGGATCGTTATCGATCCACAGGACCCGAACCGCGTGTTTGTCTGCGCACTGGGCCGGGCGACTGGTCCGCAGAAGGAGCGCGGCGTCTACCGCACGGAGGACGGCGGCAAAACCTGGCAGCAGGTTCTCTTTGTCGACGAAAACACCGGCTGCTCCGGCCTGAATATTGACCCGGAGAATTCCCGCACGCTCTTCGCCGGGATGTGGCAGGTCGTCATGCATCCCTGGGGCTTCTTCAGCGGCGGCCCGGGTAGCGGCGTTTACGTCTCGCATGACGGCGGCACAACGTGGAAGCACCTGGTGGGCCATGGGCTGCCGCATTCGCCGCTGGGCAAGATCGACGTCGCCGTCGCGCCCACGGATTCGAACCGCGTTTACGCCCTGATTGAGACGCACGACCAGGGCTCGCTCTGGCGCTCCGACGACGGCGGCGAAAACTGGCACGTGGTGAGCTGGGACCGCATCCTCATCGGCCGCGCCGGCTATTACATCCGCCTCGCCGTCTCCCCCGACGACAAAAACAAGGTTTACGTCTCCAACAGCAGCTTCCTGGTTTCGATCGATGGCGGTCGCACGTTCCAGCCAACGTATTGGGGCGGCGACAATCACGGCATCTGGATCGATCCGACGAATGCCAAACGTTTCGCCATCGGCTTTGACGAGGGGATGGACATTACCACAACGGGCGGCCGGGGATTCCACTATGTGACCCTGCCCATCGGCCAGATGTATCACGTCGCCGTCGACGACCAGATTCCGTACGACGTTTACAGCAACATGCAGGACGCCACCACGATGCGCGGCCCCAGCATTCCTACCTTCAGTTTTGACGGTGGCACCGGCTGGAAGCTGGGCATGGGCGGGTGCGAATCGGGATTTACGCTGCCCGACCCCAGCGATCCCAGCATCGTCTGGGCGTCCTGCTACGGCGACGAGGTCACGCGCTGGGATGCGCGCACGGACGAGGCGCGATCGGTTGGCCCGTGGTTCCACACCCTGGACTCCTCGCCCAACCAGATCAAGTACCGCTGCCACTGGACGCCGCCCCTGGCCATCGATCCCTTCGACCACAGCACCGTCTACTACGGATGCCAGGTCGTCTTCAAAACCAGCAACGGCGGTCAGAGCTGGACGGTCATCAGCCCCGATCTCTCCACGCAGGATCCGTCGAAGCTCGTTTCTTCAGGCGGACTGATCGGCGACAACCTTGGCCAGTTCTACGATGAGGTCGTCTTCGCGCTGGCGCCTTCCACCGTGCAGAAAGGCCTGCTCTGGGCCGGCACCGATGATGGGAAGGTCTGGTACACGAGCGACGGTGGCCAGCACTGGCATGACGTCACCGCCAATATCCCGAATCTGCCTAAGTGGGGCGAAGCCACCAGCATTCAGCCGTCCTTCTTCGATGCCGGTACGGCTTACGTCTCCGTCGATCTCCACCTCGTCGACGATCGCGATCCGTACATTTACAAGACCACCGATTTCGGCAAAACCTGGACCAACATCTCCGATGGCATTCCCCACGGTCCGCTCTCCTATGTTCGCAATGTCTCCGAAGACCCCAACTGCAAGGGGCTGCTCTTCGCCGGCACCGGCAACGCCCTCTACTATTCGCTGAACGATGGCCAGACCTGGACTCACTTCAACGAGGGGCTGCCGCCGTCACCGGTCACGTGGACCGTGGTGCAGAAGCGCTTCCACGACCTGGTGGTCTCTACCTACGGCCGCGGCATTTACATCCTCGATGACATCACGCCGCTGGAGCAGGAAGCCCGCCAGGCAACTACCGCCGATATGCGCTTCTTCACGCCTCGGCCAACCTATCGCCTGCTGCACGGCGAGTTCGTCTTCCTCGACTACTCGCTGAAGTCCGCGCCCACCAAGCCAATCGAGCTGCAGATCTTCGACGCGAAGGGCAATCTGGTCCGTAAGATCACCGCTCAGGGGCATGCGGGCCTGAACCGCATCGGCTGGGACATGCGCTACGGTGCGCCGCACCAGATTCTGCTTCGTACCCTGCCGCCTCAGGATCCCTACATCTTCTATACCAACCGCTTCTATGAGAAAGACGTCCGCCCCGTCACTCACTGGGGCATGTATGGCATGCCTTCGCCCATGGCCGCTCCGGGGAATTACGTGGCAAAGCTCGCCGTCGACGGGCAGACCTACACGCAGCCTGTGACCATCCTCGCGGATCCCAACAGCCCGGGCACGCCGGCCGAGATCGAGGCCTCCGTGAAGCTCCAGCTGCGCATCGCTTCCGATATCGACAAGACCTCCGACATGGTGAACCGCATCGAGTGGATGCGGAAGCAGCTCGCGGTGGTGGAGAACATGCTGGACAGCGAAAAGGGCGAGGCGTCGCTGGCGAAAGCCGCGCACACCGCTGACCAGCAGATGCAGGGGGTGGAGTATGAGCTGCTGTCGAAGCCGCTCGCCGCCAGCGACGATAAGACTTATATCTCCGCCTGGAAGATTTACTACAACCTGATCTGGCTTTCGGCAGAAATCGGACCTGGCGCCGGCGATGTGGCCGGCGGCACGGACTACGCTCCGACGGACGCCGAATATCAACTTACAAAGGACATCGAGCAGAAACTAACCAAAGCCGAAGGCGACTACCAGGCGCTGATGACGAAGGAGATCCCCGCGTTCAACCGCACGTTGATTACCCACAACATCACGCCCATCAGCGACGCGGGCAGTCCGCAGCAGTAACCGTTGCCATCGCTGGACCGGGGGCAAAGCCGCCTCCGGTCTTCCATTTTTCCCTCGCTCTGTTTCAAAAGAGCCCGAGCCAGCGGCGACGCGCCTGGCACCCGGGCAGGCGATATCCGCCAATGCGCGTGGAGTAGTTGGCCGCGTCCTTTTTCAGATAGTCGCCGACGTACCAGAAGGTGCAGCCGTCGCTCGAGTCGATGTCGAGCGTTGTGTAGTCCTCCCAGCGCAGCGTATCGGTCTGCGCGGCTTCGCCCTGCGCCAGCGCGGCTTCGTGCAGTGTCATTTGGCCTTTCGGATCACGTGCCAGCCTGGCCGCAAAGCGCTGGCCGGCATAGCTGGTGGCGCCGCCAAAGGAGTAGCCTACGCCGATGTCGCCGCGGCGGTCCATGGCTATGCTGCCCATCCAGCGGTAGCCGCCGTTGGGCGCGTAGGTGCCCTGCTGATAGAGCTGCGGAATTCCGTCCGCATCCAGCCGGAACTGGTACCAGCGCACGCCGCCCCCGGCGCGGGTGTCGATGGAGTGCGTCGCCACAATGGCCTGATAGCTGCCAAAGTTCCGATACACCAGGCGCTGCATCAGCTTGTCTCCCTGCGCATCCAGCCGCACATCGGTTCCCGGCTGCGGCACGCACCGGCTGAGTTGCCCGTTGCAGAGGTAGTGATACGGCGCGACCGCGATCTTCTGCGGTCCGGTCAGATGCGTGCCAGCCGGATCCGCCCAGTCCACGTGGTAGCGATAGACGTAGATGCCATCGTCGTCAAAGCGGCCGCGGAGTTGTGTGCCGCCGGCCGCCATCACGATCTCCGGCATGCCCGCGGGCGGCAGCCGTCGACCGTCAATGTCGGCCGCGTTCAGGAAATTCACACCGTTCAGAATCTCGCACTGTTCAACGGCCGGCTCGCCCCGCAGCATTTTGCTCCGGTCCGCCGCGCAAAGCTGCTTCTGGATCACGGTGTCGCCGGAGCTGGTCGGAACGTAATACCCGTCGGATCAGATCGCCGGGCGCGGATAATCCGGAAACAACGGCCGGCTGAACTGGTAGCGGTAATACGAGCCACGCGGATCCGGCCCGGTGCTGACGGCGTAACACATCGCGTAGGGCGCATTCGGCCGACCCTCCGACCGGCGAAAGATCGGCAACACGAAGAGCCACCGCTTCGCAAGCTGGTCGTAGCGCGCCACTGCATCTCCGCTGATCAGCTTTTCGCAGGGACCGCCGAAGCCCGCAAACAGCGTGTTGGTAATCACCGGGCCGAAGAGCGTCCGCCCCGTCTCCCGGTACAGGTTGCCCTTCTTCGTGAAAATAGCCAGTCGCGAGTTCACAATCTGGACGATGTTGTTCAGCCCCACGGCCAGGCTGTTATCGGAAGGGTTGCCCGCTTTCTCTGTGCCCTGCGGGCCATGAAAGCCATCCCCCAGACCCTCGAAGCTCGCCACCAGCGTAGCCGCCGGGCGCGTTCCTTCCGTCACCTGCTCTACGGCTGCTCCGGCCGGGCTGATCGTTGCGGGCTCCGGCACCGCGGGCTGCTTTTCCCGCCCTGACGCAAGATGATGATGCCAGTGGGGCGGGGGAGGAGGCTGGTACATCCCGTAAAGCGCCGTCAGCGGCGCGGAGCGGTCGTGGCGAACCGCCGGGTTCACAATGACTCGTCCGGCCTTCCCGGCCGACGCGTCCGTGGAGGGGTTCTGCGCAGCCGCCGCTACGCACAGCCCGGCGACTCCGCCAACGGCCAGCACTCTCCCTGCCCGGCGTTTCATCATTTTCCTCACCGGGGAAACGGTGTGCTCTGCACCGAAGGCCGATGAGCAAGCGCGTGCTGCACGGCGGCGCGCACATCTTCCAGTTCCGCGCCAATCACTTCGAGCCGCGGCGGCCGCACCCGCGCATTCCCCGTGCCCGTTTCCTGCTGCACCTGCTTGATCAGCTGGATGAATTTCGGGACGGTATCCATCCTGAGCAGCGGCAGGAACCAGCGGTAGAGTGCGAATGCCTCGTCGTGGCGGCCCATGATCGCCGCGTTGAACAGCGCCATCGACTCCGCCGGGAAGGCATTCACCAGGCCGGCGATCCAGCCCACCGCGCCCGCGGCAACGCCCTCCACAATGGCGTCGTCCACGCCCACAAAAATCCTGAGACGGTCGCCGATGAGCGCGCGAATCGCCGTCACGCGGCGCACGTCGGTGCTGGACTCCTTCACCGCAGCGAAGTTTTCATGCTCCTTTGTCAGCTCGGCAATCTGTTCCGGCAGAAAGTCCGTTCCATAGGACACGGGATTGTTGTAGAGCATGCAGGAAAGCGGGGTTGCCGCAAACACCGCGGCGATGTGCGCCTTCATCTCGCGCCAGTCTCCGCGATACACATACGGAGGCAACACCATCAAACCGGAGCACCCGGCCTGCTCCGCCTTCTTCGCCAGCGCGACCGTCTCGTCTGTGGAAAGAGCCGAGATGGCCGCGACCACGGGCGCTTGTTTGGCCGCTTCCACGACATTGCGCAGCAGCGCCTCCTTTTCGGCTGGACTCAGCGTGGCGGCCTCGCCGAGCGATCCCAGCGCGATAATTCCCGCGCATCCATTGGCCAGCAGCCACTGCACATGGCGCGTCATGAACGCATCGTCCACGCGCAGGCCGCTATCGAAACAGGTTGTCATTGCGGGCATCACGCCGTACCACTTCATGGAGTCTCCTGGTGGGTCATTGGATTGAGCGCCGCGTCCGGTCCCAGAAAGCTGGAGACCAGCGCGGGAAACAGCGGCGGGCGGACCGAGTCGGCACGCCAGCCGAAGAGAAATTCCGTCGCGCCGCCGCAGATGCGTCCCTGGCAGGGCCCCATTCCGCAGCGCGTGTGCAGTTTTGCATCGCGCCAGCCTGCCCAGCCGCGCAGAGCTCCCAGCCGCACATCTTCGCAGCGGCAGACGATGGTCTCGTCGGTGGCCAGATCGCGCAGTTGCGGATCGAGCCGGCAAGCGTGATCGAGCGCCCGGACAAACGGCATCGCGTTGCGGCGCCGCGCGACAAGCCTGCGCGCAGCCTCCGCTTTGCCGGCTGCCGCCAGCGCGGCGATCTCCCCTTCGAGGAGCGACAATTCCACGCCTCCGATGCCGGTCGGCTCGCCCGCGCACCCAACTCCAGGCACCGATGTCTGCATAAGCTCGTCCGTGGCCACAAAGCCATTTTCGAGTCGGCACCCCAGCAAGGCCGCGAGCTCTGTATTCGGAACCAGATGAAATCCGCAGGCCAGGTAGTCGCAGTCCACGGACCACTGCTTTCCGTTTCGCTGCAATGTGACTGATCGCAGCCGCAGGTCGCCCTGAGCGGCGACTGGCCAGCAGCGGGTCAGGTAGCGGCTCTTCCTGGTCGTCCAGCGATAGCTCGCGCCCTGCCACAGCTTGCCGGGCTGGAGCAGAACCTGCAGTCCCAGCGGCGCCATCTGCGCGAGCGATGCCTGCTCACAGATGGCAGCGATCTCAGCTCCGCGCACGGCCAGATGCGCGGCCACCGCCAGCAGCAGAGGGCCTGTTCCCGCAACCACCACGCGCTTCCCGGCAATCGGCAGTCCACCGCGAACCATGGCGTCCAGACCTCCGGCGCCCATTACATTGGGCAGCGTCCATCCCGGGAAGGGAAGGAAGCGTTCGCGCGCGCCCGTGGCCAGAATCAAGTGGCGATAGCGCAGGTCGGTCTCGTCCTCCATTGCCGAATCCCCGGCGATCTCCGCATCGTTGCGTTGCGATCGCACCACTCCCGGTTCCGGGCCATCGAAGATTCTCCAGCCCTGGAAGCTGGTGATTGGGGCGGCTTCCAGTCTGGCTTTCCATCGTCGCGCTGCATCCGGCAGCGGCGCTCCGCTGCGCCAGATTTGTCCGCCGGACGCTGGATTGTCATCCACGACCCCCACGCGCAGGCCGCACTCCGCCGCGGTCACCGCGGTCGCCATGCCGGCCGGCCCCGCGCCCACCACCAGAACGTCGAAGGCATTGGTCATCGCAGCTCCCCGGTGGTCACCTGCATGCCTGGCGCGCAAACAATCTGGCAGCTGCGCTGGTGCGCCACGCCGTCGATCGTCACGCGACATTCAAAGCAGATGCCCATTCCGCACAGTGGACCCCGCGGCTCTCCGCTGACCGAGGTACGCGTCTGCGTCCCCGCCATCAGCGCGGCCGCAGCCACCGTGGTACCGGGGGCCACCCGCACGACAGCCCCGTCCACTGTCAGCGCCACGCTGCTCGCCGGCTCAGTCATGGGTCGCCTCGCTGCAGAGCGCTCGCACAGATGCGCCGGAGTTCTCCTCAAGAAAGCGGGAAGGGAAGTAAGGTTCCGCCGGAATCCCCGGCATTTCTCCTGTGATTTCCGCGGCCACCAGTTTTCCTGTCGCCAGCGAAGTCGTGATCCCCAGTCCCTCGTGACCCGTGGCCAGGCAGAGCGACTCGTCGCCCGGCCAGAGGCCGATCAGCGGCAGCTTGTCCGGCGTGGCGGCGCGGAATCCGGTCCATACGCGAATGGCCTGAAGACTGCCGATTGCCGGAAGGTAACTCTCGGCCCGCTTCACCATGGCTCGCAGCAGAGCGTGGTTGATGCTGGTATCCTCGGCGCCAAACTCGCGCGAGCTGCCGATAAGAAGCTGGCCCGTCCGCCGCGGCTGAACGTTAAATGCCGCCGAGTCACCGGCGATCGAGTGCGCGCTCTTCAGGTAGCCAAGTTCCACCAGCTGATGGTGCACAAATCCGGGATAGCGGTCCGTAATCACCAGGTGTCCCCGGCGCCTGCGGATCGGCAGCTCGGGCAGAAAGTCGGTCGCGCCGGTACCGCAGGCATTCACAATCCGCTTCGCGGAGAGTTCGCTTCCGTCTTCCAAACGCACGCGTCCGTGCGCGGCCGTAGCCACCCGCTGAGGAGTCAGCACCTGCGCACCCATCCGCACGGCCTCACGCATCAGGTACGCCGCAGCAGCCGGCGGATAGAGCACCGCGTCGGATGGCACCAGCAGCGCGCCGGCCAGCCCATTTCTGAGTTGCGGCTCGGCTTCCGCCAGAACGCGGCTGTCCAGGATTTCGCTATGCACTTCGGCGGACGCATACACCCCATGCTTGCGCCGCACTTCTTCCATCTCCTCTTCGTCGGCAGCTACCCACAACGTTCCGCGAGATTCGAATTCCACTTCCTCTGGCAGCTCGGCGGACATTTCGCGCCAAAGTTTTTGCGACCAGCGCGTGAGCGCAAGCTGAGCGGGCGAATCGTCCATCACGACGATGTGTCCCATGCCGGCAGCGGTTGCGCCTCCGCCGATGCCGTCGGCGTCAATCACCGCGGTGCTCAGGCCGTGTGCCGCGCATTCGCGCGCGCAGGCCGCGCCCACGATGCCGGCACCGATGACAACCACGTCCCATGAGCCGGTCATTTGCGAATTCCGGTACGAAACGGATCGTTGGGATCCAGGATGAGCTTGCCCCGCGCGGTCACATGCGCCTTGCCCGTAATGCTCGGCACAATGCGGTCCGCAGAGCCGTTCTCCATTCGATAGGATCCTTCAAATACGGTGCCAAGAATGCCTTTCTGCCGCCACACCTGTCCCGACATCAGCTTGCCGTCCGCGGCCAGGCAGGCCAGTTTGGCGCTGGTGCCGGTTCCGCAGGGCGAGCGGTCGAAGGCCTTGCCAGGGCACAGGACGAAATTGCGGCTGTCCGCGTCCGGCGCCGGCGCGGAGAGTTCCACATGATCGATCTCCGCGCCGTCCGCTCCGCTAACGTTGTGCCGGCTGAGCGCGCAGCGAACAGCCCACGCATACTCGGTGAGTTTGTCGCAATTTCCGATGGTCAGCTCCAGCGGGGCCGCATCGACCAGAAAGAACCAGTTGCCGCCCCACGCCACATCGCCGCGGACCGTACCAACACTCGGGACCTGAACCTCCACGTCCCTGCGATACCGGTAGCTGACGACGTTTTCGATGGTGACTTCGCCATCCGTCCGCAGGAGGACGCTCACCGTTCCCACCGGGGTCTCAATCCGATGCTGGCCGGTCTGAATGCGCCCCAGATGGGCCAGCGTGGCCACCACGCCGATGGTTCCGTGTCCGCACATGCCGAGATAGCCGACGTTGTTGAAGAAGATGACTCCCGTCGCGCAGCTTCGGTCCTCGGGCTCGACCAGCAGGGCGCCGACCAGCACATCGGAGCCGCGGGGCTCGTTCACCACGGCCGAACGAAAGGCATCGTTTTCCCTGGCCAGCCGCTGCAGCCGTTCCGGCAGAGCGTCATCTCCCAGGAAGGGTCCGCCGCCGACGACCACTCGTGTCGGCTCCCCGGCTGTATGCGAATCGACAAAATCAACGAAGGTCATAAGCAAAATAAATATACAGATTGTCTACAATGATGGATACTACATCCGTCGTTGAAAGATCTTCAACCGGTTGTCAGCCCGGCAGCAAAGTTGCGGCGCGCCGCTACAGTGAATAAGGCACGAGGACCACAGAGCCGGTTCAGTTGCGGATCCAGGGCCCACCACCACGTGCCTGAGTGTCCTGATCTCATGAATTCACCTGCCCGCTCCGCCTGCGTCGGGGTACAATCCGTTGAGAACGCCTCGGGATAAGAAACGCATGCCAGTTCACGCACCCACCGGCAAACAATCTGGACGATCCAAAGCCGACCATGGCAACAGCCTGCGAAAAGCCTTCCACGAGATTCGCGAACTGATCGTGCACGGACGACTCTCTCCCGGCTCCTGGATTGTGGAAGCGGACCTGGCGCGGCACCTCTCCATGAGCCGTACCCCCGTTCGCAGCGCGCTGCATCTGCTGCAGCGAGAAGGATACGTGATTGAGCACACGAACGTGCGCAAATCGCGAATGGTAGTCGCGCCTCTGACCAAGGAAGATGCCGCTGAACTGTATCCCATAATCGGTCACGTCGAAGGCCTTGCGGGAAGGCGCACGGCCATGCTCCCGAAAAGTCGACGCACGGAGATCGGCGTCCGGCTAAGAAGTCTCAATCAGCAACTGCGGGACATTCTCCATGCCAAACCGTCCGGTGCGGGCGGCATTTTTGACATCGACCGCAGCTTCCACCGGACCATCATCGAATCCGGAGCGGGACCCCGGCTGCTGGCACTGCACAAATCCATCGAGCCGCAGGCAGAACGCTACTGGCGTCTTTACGCCAGCTCCATCATCAACGATCTCCACCTGTCGGTGGCCGAGCACGATGAGATTATCGCCGCCGTGGTCGCCGGCGATCCTGATCGGGTCGAGCGGGCTCTCCAGACAAACTGGGAGAACGGCTGCGCTCGTCTCGCCCGCGTCATCGACATTTTCGGAGAGCGCGGAAGCTGGTAGCTGCTCGCCTGCCGTGCCTGCTTTCGTATCGCCGGCCCTCCTGAAACTGCCCTTTTCCATCGCTGTGTCCGGGTAAACGACAACGAGCTTGACATTCGCGCCTCCAGTATTGTACACAATTTCTTCAACAGAGTTGTGTACCCAGTGATCGGCGCGGAACACCCCCTGTTCCCCAGGATTCCCGCGTCAGGGCCTTCGCAAATCAATCAGATCAGGGGCTGTCCGCAAAGCCGAAGCATAGAGAACATTTTTGGAGGACCGGATGACACGTAAGCTGAGGTTGATGTTTACCCTTTTGCCGGTGCTGCTTCTGGCCGCGCCGCGCGCCGCATTCAGCCAGGCGCCCACCGCAGGTTCTCTGGCAGGAACCGTAACCGACCCGTCCGGAGCCGTCATTCCGGGCGCGAGACTCACCATCTCAAGGTCTGATACGGGTTACAGGCAGACGGTCACCTCGAATGGCGCGGGCGCGTACATATTCCCAGATCTGCAGAGCGGCAACTATACGCTCAGCGTCAGCGCCAGCGGCTTCAAGACTGCCCTGTACAGCAAGGTGGTGGTCTACACGGGGCGCCCTCTGAACCTGAACACGAGAATGACGCTGGGCAAAACTACACAGACGGTGGAAGTTTCCTCGCAGTCCCAGGTCCTTGAAACAACCAGCAACACGCTGGCGACAACGATTACCCCTGATGCCGTGCAGGATCTCCCGCTGAATGGTCGGGACGCTCTGCCATTTGCGGAGCTGGTGGCGGGAGCCCAGAGCGGCGGAGATCAGCGGTTTACTACCTACGATGCCATGCCCAACGGCGCCCTGAATATCACCGTGAACGGCATGAACGACAACTTCCAGCGGTTCAGGAGCAATTCCACGGGGTTCTTCGATGCCGCACCGCTGCGACTGGGCGCGGTGTCGGAGGCCACGGTGTCGACCAACGATCTGACCGCCGAAGCCGGAGCCGAAGGTGGAGCGACGATGAGCTTCGAGCTGAAGCGCGGGACGAATCACTTCCACGGGAATGCCTTCTGGCAGACGCAGAACAGCGCCTTGGACGCCAACACCTATGCCAACAACGCACAGGGAATCCCCAGGACCCCGTTCCATATCAGCGACTTCGGAGGCGCCCTGGGTGGGCCGATCTGGAAGAATAAGCTGTTCTTCTTCGGCAATTACGAGCAGGAGTACGTTCCCGGCAACACCGAGAGCTATGGCGATGTCCTCTCGCCCGCCGCCCAGCTCGGCACGTTTAGCTATGTGGGGACGGACGGCAAAACGTACACCCCCAACATCCTCACCATCGCTGCGGCCAATGGGTTCCCCTCTGCGGTTAATCCCGCCGTTGCCAGCGAGTTCTCCCAGATCAACCCCACCGTCTCCAAGGCGCTCTCGAATGTTCCCAATCCCGCTTTTCCGTATCAGGACGAACTGGCGTGGCAATATCGCTGGAACTACGATCAGATCTACCCCACGCTCCGCTTCGATTACCAGATCCGTCCCAACATCGAGTGGAACGCCGCATACGATCTCGAATGGCGTACCTATCCCGGCTACGAGGCATATCCTGGCGACCCGAACACGAACTCCAGCTTTAACTCCAGCTATCAGACATATACGACAGGCTTCGAATGGACGATCACGCCGAAACTGGTGAACCAGTTCAACGCCGGTCTTCTGAACACGCAGGAGGAGTTCAATGTCGGACACTCTTGGAATCCGTTCACGCCGGAAAACGACCTGATTATCGATGCCCCCGAATTTGTGAACGGAACCACGACTCTGTCACCCTATATTCCTAACTACTACCTGCCCGAGCCGCGCAATAATCCTGTGCGCAACTTCAGCGACAATATTAGCTGGACCCACGGGAATCACACCTTCACTTTTGGCGGCACTCTTCGCAATTCCACGGACTTCGATACCGGCGACTCCGATCCGGTTGGCAATTACCTTGGCCTCAGCAGCCTCGATCCCGCGCTCAGCATGTTCAATTCAACAAATTTCCCCCACATGAACTTCAACGAAGCCAACAATCAGGATCCTGCGAATGCTGAGAATCTGTATGCAACGCTGACTGGGCGCATCAATTACTTCTACGGGACCAATTATGTGAATTCAGCCACGCACCAGTATCAGACGCTGGGAGTGATGAAGCAACCGGAGGCGCAAACCGTAGGCGGCTTCTATTTCCAGGACGCCTGGCGGATGACACCGCAATTTGCCCTGAATTACGGTTTCCGCTGGCAGTTCTCAGGGGCGATTCACAATACGAACGACACCTACACCAGCCCCACCTACGCCAGCCTCCTCGGGCCTTCGAAGCAGCTTTTCCAGCCCGGTCAATTGAATGGTGTCCTCAACCCGCAGGTTTCGCTCCGTCCTGACCCGTACAGCGGCGATATGAAGGAGCCTGCACCAAACGTTGGGTTCGCGTGGAATCCGCAGTTCAGCAATGGCGTCCTCGGCAAGATCGCCGGCGGTTCCAACCTCGTTATCCGCGGCGGCGGCGCCGTTAGCTGGTACGACGAAGGCTGGACTACGTTCGAGGAGGCAACGGAATACTCCGATCCGGGAGATACGCAGGTTGTCGCGGAGAATCCCGGCCCGACTACGAACACGCCTGCCGGGGAGTTTCCCGCCGGATCGCTGAGCCTCGGTGCCAAGCCCACGCTCAGCGGTTTTCCAGCCACCTTTAACTTCCCGGTCCCGGAATCGGATTTCACGTTCGACTATCAACCGTATGCGACCGTCGACCCGAATATCCGTTCTCCATACATCGAGAACTGGTATTTCGGCATGCAGCGTCAGTTCCCATCCCATACGGTCCTTCAGGTGAATTATGTCGGTAATCACTCCGTCCACGAGTGGATGAACTACGACCTGAACGAAGTGAACATCTTCGAGAACGGCTTCCTCAACGAGTTCAAGGCCGCTCAGAGCAACCTTGCGACTTACGAAGCCAGCAATCCGACCTGCCAGAACTCCGGAACCTGCAGCTTTGAAGGGACTCCCGGGTCTCTTCCACTCATGGAACAGGCCTTTGGCTCCGGGGGCTCGGGCTTCACGAACGCAACCAATGTAACCGACGTCAGCACTGGCCAGGCGGGAACTTTGGCTTATGCAATTGCGGATAATCCCACCTGGTTTTGCAATCTTGTAGGAACCGGCAACGGTGGCTCGTTTACTCCCTGTGCTAATCTTGGTTATTCTGGTCCAACGCCCTACCCAGTCAACATCTTGGAGGCGAACCCGTTTGCTTCCGGAGAGCCGATCATTCTGCTCAGCGATCCCGGCAGCGAGTCGTACAACGCCCTGCAGGTTCAGGTCAAGCATCCCACCGGGCACGGCCTTGTACTAATGGCTAATTACGCCTACAGTCATGCCTTTACCAATCGCTACGTCGGCGATTACTACACCGGCGACGAAGAGCTCGGCAACTTCACCACACTGCGCGATCCGAAGCTGAGCCGCGCCCCGTCCCCGCAGGACCTGCGGCACACGTTTACTGCGTACGCCTTATACACGCTGCCATTCAGGCCGGGGAACCGCCTGATGAAGGAGGCAATTTCTGGCTGGACGCTCTCGCCGATCGTCTACTGGCATACGGGAGAAAACTTCAAGATGCTGGGCGGCACCAATACCTTTAACTACTACGCCGGTTCCGGTCAGCCCGACGCCAGTGATTCCGGCGTGGTGCTGCACGGAGTAACGGCCAAGCAGCTTCAGAAGGACGTGGGGTACTATCCCAGCCCATCGACTCCTACCACTCCCATGCTGCTGATGAACCCCAAAGTCTTTGCCAGCGGGGAAGTGACGCCGGAAGAGACTCCCGGCCAACTGGGCCAGTTCGTTTATCTCCATGGACCTCAGTTCTTCGATACCGATTTTGCGGTGACGAAGCTCTTCCCGATTGTGGAGAATATGCAGCTCAATATCCAGGCGGAGATGCTCAACGCCTTTAACCATCCTGACTGGAACTACGTGGACGGCTATTCGGCCGGCACCAACAATCCGGCCCAGTACGTGACCGTGACCAACAGCCCGGCAGCCCCGGGAGCTGAAATTAATCCCAATGGACTTGCCTCCGGAGGGTCGCGCGACATCCAGTTCCGCATCCAGCTCCAGTTTTGACAACGCAGTGAGCAGACGGTAACGCTTTCGGCAGGTATCTGCCGGGAGCGCTGCCAAAACGCAGGAAGCCGGGAGGAACATGAATCGGCTGTGGATGGTTCGGAGTCTGGCGTGTATCATTCTTGGCGGATTGGCTTACAGAGGATTGGGGCAGGTCACTCGAGCCGATTACAACCGCGCCCTCACTCTTCAGAAGAAATATAGCGCACTGGTTCTCAACCAGCCCGATGTCCCGGTCTGGCTCAAAGGGGGCGATCACTTTCTCTACCGGAAGAGTGTCGAGGGCGGCCACGAATTCGTGGTTTACGACGCAGCTACTCTGACAAAACGACCCGCCTTCGACGAGGCGAAACTGGCGGCCGCGCTTTCCGCTGCGAGCGGCCAGCACTACACCGCGCTCACGCTGCCATTCATGCGTTTTCGCTTTCTTCGCGGCGACTCGGCCATCGCATTTGAGACGCGGAGCGCGCGATGGCGCTGCGATCTCCATGCCTGGACCTGCACGAGCCTGGGTCCACTTTTCTCCATCCACGACGGCATCGTGAACTACGGCTACGACGACACGCAGCGGGCGGAGAACAGTCTCACCATGACGCTTGCCTCGCCCGATGGCATATGGCTCGCTTACATTGAGAATTACAACGTCTGGGTGCGCTCGAAAGACGGCACACAGAAGTTTGACCTGAGTATGGACGGCTCGGAGGGCAATTACTACGCCTTCTCGACCATGGCGTGGTCGCCGGACTCAACGCACCTGGCCGCTTATCGCATCCGACCCGGTTACCGGCGCCTGGTACACTACATCAACCCGGATCCTGGCGACCAGCTGCAGCCCGAGTACTATGCCATGGTCTATCCCAAGCCGGGCGACGTTCTCGCGCTGCCGCAGCCGGTTCTCTTTGACGTCACCGCGAGGCAGGAGATTCCCATCAGCAACGCGCTCTTCCCCAACCCCTACGATCTGACCGATGCCGTCTGGTGGAAGGACAGCCGCGGATTTACCTTCGAATATAACCAGCGCGGACACCAGGTCTATCGGGTGATTGAGGTCGACCGCGCGGGTCGCGCCCGTTCCCTGATCGACGAAACAAGCTCTACCTTCATCGACTACAGTCCGCTGCACGACAATCAATATGACAATGGCAGTTATTACCGCCGTGACGTCAACGACGGGCAGGAGATCATCTGGGCCTCGGAGCGCGACGGCTGGAAGCAGCTCTATCTCTACAATGGCCGCACCGGCGCTCTGGAAAACCAGATCACCAAAGGCCACTGGGTGGTGCGAGCCGTCAACTACGTCGACGACAAAACGCGCCAGATCTGGTTCGAGGCCAGCGGCATGAATTCCGGCGAGGATCCTTACTTCGTCCACCTCTACCGCATCAACTTCGACGGCACCGGCCTCACGCCCCTTACTCCGGCTCTGGCCGATCACCACGTTGTTTTCTCGCCGGACGGCAAATACTACATCGATCTCTGGTCCCGCATCGATCTCGCTCCAACTATGGCTCTCTACCGCACCTCTGACAACAGGCAGCTTGCCATCGTCGAACATGCGGACATCAGCAAACTGGTTGCCGCCGGCTGGCATCCGCCGATGGTCTTCCATGCCAGAGGGCGCGACGGTAAGACCGACATCTGGGGCGTCATTTATAAGCCCGCCGACTTCAACATAAATAAGAAGTACCCGGTTGTCGAAGATATCTACGCCGGGCCACAGGGTTCGTTCGTTCCCAAATCCTTCACTACTCGCATCGAGCCGCTTACCCAGCTGGGCTTTGTCGTGGTGCAGATCGACGGCATGGGGACCAATAACCGTTCCAGAGCGTTCCACGACGTCACCTGGAAGAATCTTAAGGACGCCGGCTTTCCCGATCGCATCCTCTGGCACAAAGCCGCGGCCTCCAGATTTCCCTGGTACGACATCTCCCATGGCGTCGGCATCTTCGGCACCTCATCTGGTGGTCAGAGCGCCCTGGGAGCGCTGCTCTTCCACCCGGACTTCTATACCGTTGCCGTTTCCAACAGTGGCTGTGATGACAACCGCATGGACAAGATCTGGTGGAACGAGCAGTGGATGGGCTGGCCGGTAGGGCCCCAGTATGCCGCATCCTCGAACGTGGACAACGCCTGGCGCCTGCGGGGACAACTTCTGCTGATTGTCGGGCTGCAGGACCACAACGTGGATCCTTCCTCGACCTTTCAGGTGGTTGACCATCTCATCCGTGCCAACAGGAATTTCGGTCTTCTTGTTGTCCCGGAGGCCGATCACGGCACCGGGGGCCCCTGGGCCTACTACACGGAGCGCAAAACTCTCGATTTCTTTGTGCGGAATATGCTTCATGAGCAGCCGCCGGACTGGAACGCGAGCCCCGCAAGACCGACTGAGTGATAATGGTTACGGGAACTTGCCATCCTCACCGCCGGAGGAATCGGGGTGAGTGTGAACCGAGGACGGCGGGGGCGTGGAAGCTCTGCGACCTGATCCGGAAGGGAGATCGCTTCAACGTGCTTTTCTCGCTCATCGAAATAGGACTGCGAGCTCATCCGGCACTCTATTCTTCCAGGGATCAAAGTGGATTCCTCCTATTCTCAGTTCCGCGATTGCGCGCATGGTGCCATTCCAGATTTGAGAATTCAGATACGGAATAACAAGCTCTCTGCGGCCAGGTGCCCTCTCGCAGGCAATCACAGGTCCCGACTTTAACCTCTGCTTTCGGACTCGAGAGAGGGGTCGATCAGGATGCTGAAGGCGGATTTGGGGGTATTTTGTGCGCTTTCTGAGCCAACAGTGCGCTATAGAGTCAATAGGTTACGAAACAACCCTCTACGGTCACCGCAAAGGTCGCGGGTTCGAGCCCCGTCGTCCCCGCCACTTCCAGCAGAAAACAAAGGATTTAAGACCCTGACCTCTGCTTTATGCAGGTTGCATGAGTTGCTGATGGGTTCGATTGCGGGCCACGGATTCCGGCCAGCAATCCTCCAAGACCAGGTTCCGAGCATTACGCTTCTCAGCGCTAGGCTCCGCCCTGGCGCTGATGGGGCGGAGTTATGGGCTCAATGGTTGGAGGAACTAGATAGTTGTTCTCTAAATAACTATGCAACAGTTGTTTCATCCATTTTGTATTTCCAGTGGAAGATCACCGGGGCGGCGTTGGTTTCCTGAAAGTAAAGGTGGATTCTATCAATGAGTTCCTGC
>Ga0335075_10000480_pt1 | contig 71212 bp, 56 predicted proteins | sample Lox_Sample_24_FD_206723 | JGI IMG/M metagenome (GOLD analysis project Ga0335075, IMG submission 206723) | Soil microbial communities from Loxahatchee National Wildlife Refuge, Florida, United States - Lox_Sample_2.4 | ecosystem: Environmental > Terrestrial > Soil > Wetlands | place: USA... | reverse complement strand
ATTCGAGCACCGGGGGAGAGCGCGTGCGGTAAAGATTGGTCAAGGTGTGTGAAGGTTTGTAAAGCCCTGTAAAGCGTCTGGAGTGGATTGATCTGAATCGTCTGCAGATGGAGGTGGTTTGCCAAAGCTGGGGCGGGGCGGATACCTTTATCTGTTTCGTTGAGCAAAGAGTTCAGCGGAGGTGAGATGTATGGCGAATGGGGTACTGAAGTATCAGAGTGGGTTTGGGAATGAGTTTGCCACCGAGGCGGTGAAGGGCGCGCTGCCGACGGGGCAGAACGCTCCGCAGCGGTCGAAGCTGGGGCTGTATACGGAGCAGATGAGCGGGACTCCGTTTACGGCTCCGCGGGCGGTGAACCGGAGGACGTGGACGTACAGGATTCGTCCGTCGGTGACGCACAAGCCGTATGAGGCGTGGAAGGGCGGGGCGAAGTCGCTACTGAAGAGCGGACCGTTTACGGAAGTGGACACGCCGCCGAACCAGATGCGGTGGGACCCGGTGGCGCTTCCGAAGAAGAAGACGGACTTTGTGGAAGGGCTGATTACGCTCGGCGGAAATGGCGATCCGGCGATGCAGACGGGCGTGGCCATCCATATCTATGCGGCGAATGCGTCGATGGAGAAGCGGTTTTTCTATAACGCGGACGGGGAGATGCTGCTGGTTCCGCAGGAGGGCGCGCTGGCGCTGGCGACGGAGCTGGGCGTGATCGGCGTGGAGCCGGGAGAGATTGCGGTGATTCCGCGCGGAGTGAAGTTTCGCGTGGAGGTTGCGGGCGGGGTAAGGGGATACATCTGCGAGAACTACGGGATGGCGTTCCGGCTGCCGGAGCTGGGACCGATTGGGGCGAATGGGCTGGCGAATGCGCGGGACTTTCTGGCTCCAGTGGCGGCGTTTGAGGATGCGGGTGGGCACTTCAAGATTGTGAGCAAGTTTCTGGGGCGGCTTTGGGAGGCGGAGATTGATCATTCTCCGCTGGACGTGGTGGGGTGGCATGGGAACTATGTGCCGTACAAGTACGACCTGAAGAACTTCAACTGCATTAATTCGGTGAGCTTCGATCATCCGGACCCATCCATATATACGGTGTTGACGGCTCCTTCCGTAACTCCGGGGACGGCGAATGTGGACTTTGCGATTTTTCCGCCGCGGTGGATGGTGATGGAGCATACGTTCCGGCCGCCGTGGTTTCATCGCAACATGATGAACGAGTTCATGGGGCTGGTGTTTGGGCAGTATGACGCGAAGGCGGAGGGGTTTTTGCCGGGCGGCGCGAGCTTGCATAACTGCATGGCGGGGCATGGTCCGGATGCGGAGACATGGGAGCGGGCGAGCGCGGCGGAGCTGAAGCCGGTTTACCTGGCGGATACGCTGGCGTTCATGTTTGAGACGCAGCTTGCGGTGCGGCCTACGAAGTTCGCTCTGGAGACGAAGATTCTGCAGCACGAATACTACGAGTGCTGGCAGGGGCTGAAGAATCATTTTCGGACGGCGCGGAAATGACGGCGCTGCGGGGGCTGATGACAGGCCTGGTGGATTATGCCGGGCTGTTTCCTCCGGCGGGGTTGGAGATGCCGGAGGCGGTGCGGCTGTATCGGGCGTATTTGACGGGCAAAGACCGGTGGGCGTTGGGGCGGTTTGTGGTTCCGGCGGCGCGGCTGGCGGAGTTTTCGACGGCGTTTAAGGAGGTTTGCTGCGGGGAGCGGGAGCGGATTTGGGGGCTGAGCGTGCTGGGGTCGGGCGATGCAGTGCAAGATGCTGCGGCTTTGGCGGGGTTGGCCCGGGGCGCGGTTCGCGTGGATGGTGTGGAGTTGAAGACGGCGTCAGTTGGGGATGCGGAGCAGGTGTTGGCGGAGCTGGGTTCTTTCGTGACATATGTTGAGTTTGCTCCGAGGGATGCGGAGGCGGTGTTGCCGGTGCTGGCGCGGCTTGGGGCGCGGGCTAAGATTCGGATGGGTGGGGTAACGGCGGAGGCGTTTCCTTCTGTGGAGACGGTGGCAGAGTTTCTGGCGGCGTGTGCGCGGGCGCGGGTGGCGTTCAAGGCTACGGCGGGGCTGCACCATGCGGTGCGTGGGGCGTATCGGCTGACGTATGAGGCGGAGAGCGCGATGGCGACGATGCATGGATTTGTGAATGTGTTTCTGGCGGCGGTGCTGGCGTGGCGGGGCGAGGATGCGGGGGCGTTGCGGGCTACGCTGGAGATTGAGGATGCTTCCGCATTTGTGTTTGGCAAGCGGGAGGTGCGCTGGCTGGGGTTTGCGGCGAAGACAGCGGAGATTGAGACGGTGCGGCGGGAGTTCGCGATCGGGTTTGGGTCGTGTTCGTTTACGGAGCCGCTGGCGGAGGTGAAGGCGGCGGGATGGGTTTGATGCGGAGCTGGGTGGAGTCGGCGGCGGGGTCGGATTTTCCTTTGGAGAATTTGCCGCTGGGGGTTTTCAGGCGTGCGGATGGCGCGGTTTGTGTGGCGACGGCCATTGGGGATTGGATGTTTGATTTGCGCGGGGCTGCCGATGCGGGGTTGCTGCCGGGCGAGATCGCTTTGGCTTGCCGCGACGGGTCGCTGAACCGGCTGATGGGGCTGGGTCGTGATGCTTCTACCGCACTGCGGGCGTGGTTGATGGATCTGCTTTCGGACGAGGGCGTGCGAAGGCGGGTTGAACCGTTGCTGGTGGCGCGGGCGGGGGCGGAGATGCTGCTTCCGGCGCGGATTGGGGATTACACGGATTTCTATGCTTCGGTGTATCACGCGACGAACGTGGGGCGGCTGTTCAGGCCGGAACAGCCGCTGCTGCCGAACTATAAGTGGGTGCCGATTGGGTATCACGGGCGGGCTTCGTCGGTTGTGCTGAGCGGGACGGAGATTGCGCGGCCATCGGGGCAGACGAAGGCTCCTGATGCGGCGGAGCCGGTGTTTGGGCCGAGCCGGATGCTGGATTATGAGCTGGAGGTGGGGTTCTTTGTGGGCCAGGGAAATCGGCTGGGCGAGGCGATTTCGATTGCGGAAGCAGAGCGGCATATCTTTGGACTGTGCCTGCTGAATGACTGGTCGGCGCGGGACGTGCAGGCGTGGGAGTATCAGCCGCTGGGGCCGTTTCTGGCGAAGAACTTTGCTACGACGATTTCGCCGTGGGTGGTGACCATGGAGGCTCTGACGCCGTTTCGGGTGGCGGCGTTTGCCCGGGCTTCGGATGATCCGGAGCCGCTGGAGTATTTGCAGGATGCGAAGGACCGCGCGCGAGGCGCGCTGGATGTGACGCTGGAGGTTTGGCTGCGGACGGCGCGGATGAGGCGCGAGAATGTTGCCGCGGTGCGGGTGAGTCGGGGGAATCTGCGGGACCTTTACTGGACCCTCGGACAGATGGTTGCGCATCATGCGAGCGGCGGGTGCAACTTGCAGCCGGGGGATTTGATGGCGACGGGTACAGTGTCGGGCGCGGCGGCGGATTCGCTGGGGTGTTTGCTGGAGATGACGCGGCGCGGGGCCGAGCCGCTGGTTTTGCCGGATGGGGAGACGCGGAGGTTTCTTGAGGATGGGGATGAGGTGATTCTGCGCGGGTATTGTGAGCGAGAGGGGTTTGCGCGGATTGGGTTTGGGGAGTGTCGAGGGAAGATAGCTAGTGCTGCGGTCAGCGGTGAGACTAAGTAATGGGCGTAGATTCTGAAGCGCGCTCGAAGCGTGGATCGAGAGGTGCGCCGCATTCGGGGCAGAATTTGGCGAGTGGTGGCATGAGATGGCCGTTCAGGCATCGTCTTCCCGCGTCGGAGTCCTGCACCTGGGTCGCTGAATGGAAGACTGCTGCTGGAACCAGATAGAAAATCAGGAGCAGCGCAGACATGGTACGAGCGCTGTTTGCCGGCGAACTCATGCCTCCACCGTACAGGAAGGGCAACGCGAAAAAGCCGACCCACGCGTATCCGAAGACAATATAGACAGTGCGACGCATCCATGGCGGACAACCGCGCAGTGCCGCACGCCAGAGGTCTTTTCGTTTGTAGTCGCGAGTGAGCCGATTCATCACGAAGATCATGGGCAAGAACACAACAAAAAGGCCTGGACCCAGGAATTTGAGGTAGTGGTCGAAAGGACCATCTATGCCGAAAAGAGATGCGATGTGAATTCCGAACATCGCTGCAGCTCCCACAGCGGCAAGTATCAGGAACGGGTAGATCAAAGCACGCATCGTGCTGATTATGCCGCCATATGTATTCGCAAACCAGAGAATTTTGCGGCATAGGGAGAAACCGCAGGTTCTTCGACTCGCTTCCCACACCGTCACGCGAAAGGCGCGCGTGGCTGGGACCCCGGTTTCGCTCACTCAGAATGACTTTGTGGTGGGGTGGCGGCGTTTCTGTGGCGCGTACTTTACCATAGAGGCTCAGCGTGAACAGGAGAGCGGACGTGGCGGGGCGGAATTTTAAGGTTGCACTTCTTGGTTTTGGGACTGTGGGTGGGTCTGTGGCCCGGATTCTGGCGGATCTGCAGCCTGAGGGCTTGACGCTTACGCACGTCTACAACCGCAATGTGGCGCGGAAGCGGGTGGACTGGCTTCCGGGTTCGGTGGTGTGGACGGAGTTGATCGAGGACATTCTGGCTTCCGATGTAGATATTGTGGTGGAGCTGGTGGGCGGGCTTGATCCGGCGGGGGAGTGGGTTCGGCGCGCGCTGGAGGCGGGGAAGTCTGTGGTCACGGCCAATAAGAAGCTGATTGCGTTCCATGGGATTGAGCTGGAAAAGCTGGCTCGGGCGAAGGGCGGCTTTTTGTTATATGGCGCGGCGGTTGCGGGCGGGATTCCGGTGATTCCGGGGCTGCAGCAGGGGCTGGCGGGCGACCAGATCACGAAGATTGAGGGCATATTGAACGGGACGTGCAACTTCATCCTGAGCAAGATGGAGGATGGCGCGGAGTTCGCTGGCGCTCTGACGGAAGCGCAGTTGCTGGGGTATGCGGAGGCCAATCCGTCAGAGGATGTGGACGGGTTTGATGCGCGGGCGAAGCTGGTAATTTTGTCGCGGCTGGCGCTCAGGGCGGATCTTGATGCGGAGGCGATTCCGTGCCGGTCGATTACGGAGGTGGCGGCAATTGACTTTGAGTATGCGCGGGAGCTGGGATGCACGATTCGGCAGATTTCGCGGGCGGAAGTTCGCCCGACAGACGAAGACCTATCCGCGGGGACGCGCGACGGCGATGTGCTGGCGAGCGTGGGGCCGATGCTGGTTCCTAAGGATTCTCCGCTGGCGTGGTCGCGGGGTACGCAGAACATGGTTTTGGTGGGCGGGCGCTTTGGCGGCGATGTTGTGTTTTCAGGGCATGGCGCGGGCGGGCATCCGACGGCGGTTGCGGTGGTGTCAGACCTGGTGAATATTGCGCACGGGTCGCGGAAGGTGGATCTGCCGAGCAGGAAGACGACGATTGGTGGGGAGTTTCTGCTGCGGCACTCAATTCGGTTTGTGGTTAGCGACAAGCCGGGGATTATTGCGGAGATTGCACTGGCGCTGGCGGAGCAGGGAATCAACATCAACGCGATCTTCCAGAAGCCGGGCTATGGGGAGGGTCATTTGCCGTTTGTGGTGACGGTAGAGCCGTGTGTGGGGTCGGCGCTGAGACGGGCGCTGCAGCGGATCGGCAGGATGGATTGTCTGCTGGAGAAGCCGTTCGATTTGCAGGTGCTTGAATAGGGAATAGAGAGCAGGGAATAGGGTGTAGAGTGCCAGTGGCGCAATGACGGCTGAGGTTCTCTACACCCTATTCCCTATTCCCTGTTTTTCAGCGTTGTTTGACGGGGACGTCGTTTTGTTTTTCGGACAGCTCTCCGTCGCGCTGGATGGCGGACTGGATACTGTCCCATACACTGGGGCTGGGGTCGCGCAGGGGCAGGAGCAGTTTGGCCTGCTGGGCGATGTACTCGAGGTCGCGAACGAGGGCGGCGCAGTTTGCGCAGGTTTTGAGGTGCTCTTCGGCGCTCAGGTCTTTGCCGGATTCGAAGAGTTCAGGCAGACGGTCTTGAAAATCGGCACAGTCCATAGTCTTTCCGATTTGTAGTTTCGAAGTCGACTCCGTCATACGGCTTGCTCCTTGCGTTCCCCGGTGCGGAGCAGCTCGCGCAGCTTCATGCGAGCTTTGTGCAGCTGGGACTTGCTGTTGCCGATGGAGCAGGCGAGCATGTCGGCGATTTCGTTGTGTTCGTAGCCCTCCACATCGTGAAGGACGAAGACGAGGCGGTAGCCGGGAGGGAGATTCTCGACGGCGCGTTCAAGAGTGACACGATCGATGGAGCCGGAGAGGGTGAGGTCGCGTGCTCCGATATCCTTGCGGGGGCCGTCGTCCTGGGAAGGCTCAAGGGTTTCTTCGAGCGATACCTGGGGCAGGCCCTTCTTCCTGAGGTGCATGAGGACGACGTTTACGGCGAGACGGTGCAGCCAGGTGGAGAAGGCGGAGTCGCCGCGGAAGGTTCCGATCTTGCGGTATAGCTGGAGGAAGGCTTCCTGAGTGAGGTCTTCGGCTTCGGCGACATTGCCGAGCATGCGCAGACAGAGCGAGTAGACGCGTCGCTTGTGGAGGGCGTAGAGCATTTCGAAGGCGTGCTGGTCTCCGGACTGTGCTTTGGCGATAGCCTCAGCCTCACCCTCAATGGGAGGGTTCCGGCGTATGTGGGTATTTATGGGCTTGGGTTGGGTCTGTCCTGTGCTCATCCCAGCCTCCTGTTTCTGTGTACGCAAAAGGATTTCATCGAGTATAGCTCCTGTGGCTCTCGAAAAATTGCCATGCAATGTTGGGGAAGTCAGATTCATGGGCAATGAATAAAGTGAAATTGTTACGCAGTGTCTTTAAGAGAGATGGCCGTTGACCCGCAAGGGGTTGCCTTTTCAGGAGCCTATGAATCTTGCGTAGAGGCTTCTGGCTATAGCGGTGTCGGTGGTTCCCTGGATGATGGCGCGTCCGTCGGCGAAGACGGTGAGGGTGTGTTCGCCACGGGTGAAGCGGAGCAGGAGTTGGTTGAAGCGGACGTCTCCGTGAGGCTTGAGGCGTTGTTCCAGGGCGGCGAGGTCGACGGGGCGATGGTGCTCATGGATCTGGACGGAGTTGCGTCCGCAGAGGGTGATGTGGGGGCGGTCTTCGCCGCGGAGATGGCGGAAGTCGCGCGCGGCGCAGACCTTGCAGCCGTGGCGGGGCGAGGCGGCGGACACCTCGGACCACTCGTTGGTCCACAGATCGCAAGAGAGGAGGGTGCGGCGGAGATTTGCGCGGGCTCCGGTGAGGAATTTGAGGGCTTCGGTGACGGCGATGGAGGCGGCGAAGTTGACGGCGGTGTTGAGAATGCCGGCGGTGTCGCAGGTTTCCACGGTTCCGCCGGGTGGTTCGGGGAAGATGCAGGCTAGGCAGGCGGTCTCTTCGGGGAGCACGTTCATGGTGACGGCGTAGGCGGCGATAGCGGCGGAGTAGATCCAGGGCTTGCGCTGCTCGACGGCGTAGTCGTTGATGAGGTAGCGGGTTTCGAAGTTGTCGGTGGCGTCGAGGAGGATGTCCGCACCGGCGAGCAGCTGGTGGATGTTACCGGGGGTGAGATCGGCGACATGGGCGCGGACGCAGGCGGCGCTGTTGAAGAGGGCGATTTTGCGTCGCGCGGCCTCGGCTTTGGGCAGGGAGTCGCGGGCGTCGGATTCGTCAAACAGGACCTGGCGCTGGAGGTTGCTTTCCTCGACGAAGTCGCGATCGACGAGGGTGAGGGAGCCGATTCCGGCGCGAGCGAGCAGGCTGGCGGCGGCGGCGCCGGTGGCTCCGCAGCCGATGAGGGCGACGTGGGCAGCGGCGAGCCTTTGCTGGCCGGACTCGCCGATGCCGGGAAAGAGTATCTGACGAGAGTATCGCTCCTGTTCAGATTGCCGCATAGCTGTGGAAGACGAGTGCATGAGTCTTTAGTATAGGAGTCGCGAGTATACGAGTCGCGGCCGCCGGGATGCTTTCGAGGCGCGCGGTGGTGGATGCAGGGCTCAGGACGGCGGTCGGCATCATAACTGAATGATGGCGGGACGGATGTTGACGGAGTCTCGCGGACGCGATTGGCAACAGGGCGAGAGGACGGATTGGGTTTTCTGCGAACAGCGGGTTTGCGAGTCTTCGGGATGGAAAATCAGGGTATTGCGCGCGGTGGCGCACTCGCCTGTGGCCTCGCTCTTCTGCTGGCGCCGGCCGGGCTGCTCGCGCAGGCAGTCAGCCCCCCGATCGCTTCCTCGCCCTCGCAGGTGAACCGGTCTGCACCGGCTGCGGGCACGCGCGCTGCGAGCGAGAGCTTGCGGGCGTGGGAGGGCCTGGATGTGGCGGCGGTTGAGTTTGAAGGCGTAGACCGAGGGCGGCTGGAGCCGCTGCCCCAGATGCTTGCTTTGCAGCCACACCATCCGCTTCGATCGGAGGATGTGCGGCAGAGCCTGCGGCGCCTGTATGCGACGGGGCTGTACAAGGGAATTGCGGTGGAAGGAGAGCGGCAAGGCGGTGAGGTGACGATTCGCTTTCAGGGGACGCCGCAGTTGTTTTTGGGGCATGTGACGGTGGATGGGGTGAAGGATGACCGGCTGGCAAGCCAGCTGCAACGGTCGACACGGTTGAGCGCGGGCACGCGCTACGACGATGCAAAGATGAAGCGGGCAGCGAATCTGCTGGCCGACACGCTGCAGGAGAACGGCTATTACCAAAGTAGCTTTGACAAGACGCTGATGGAGCAGAGCGCGGACGCGCAGATGGAGGTCTACTACCACGTGCGACTGGGCAAGCAGGCGCGGGTGGGCGCGGTTCAGGTGGATGGCGATTCGGGGCTGACGGTGGCGAAGTTTCGCAAGAAGGGGAAGCTGAAGGCGAACTCGAAGGTGACGCGCGACACAGCGAGCCGGGCACTGAGCAATCTGCAGAAGTATTACGAGAAGCAGCAACGGCTGGAGGCGAACGTGACGCTCGAATCCAAACATTTTCAGGCTCCTGCGAACCTGCTGAACTTTAATTTTCAGGCGAACGAGGGGCCGCTGGTTGTGATTCACGTGAATGGGGTGAAGCTGAGCAAAGGTAAGGTGAAGACGCTGGTTCCGGTTTACGAAGAGGGTACGGTCGATGAAGACCTGCTGAATGAAGGCAACCGGCGCATCCGCGATTATTACCAGCGTGAAGGCTACTTTGACGCGAAGGTTACACATACGCGCAGCACGCAGGGGACAGGAGCGACGTCGCAGACGGAAATTGTGTTTGACGTTACGCTGGGCGTGCGGCGCGAGGTGAAGTCGGTGACGGTTACGGGCAATCACTACTTCAGCGATGAGGTGATTCTTCCGCGGCTGGCCGTGCGCAAGGCGGATTTGTTTGCCCGGCATGGGAGCTACAGCCAGGCCCTGGTGCAGGGCGACGTGAATACGATTACGGCACTTTACCAGAGCAACGGCTTCGGCAGCGTTCAGGTGACTCCGGAGACAAGGGAGATATCCAAAGGATCCGGGAATAAGGATGAAGGCATTGCGGTGAAATACGTCATCGACGAGGGAGCGCAGGACCGCATCGGGAAATACGAGATTACGGGCAATCAGAAGATTCCGATGGGGGTGCTGGCACCGCTGCTGAGCACGGAGGCAGGCCAACCGTATTCGGCGGTGACGATTGTGGGCGACCGCGATGCGATTCTTACCTATTACTACAGCCAGGGATTCGACCATGCGATGGTAGGGATCTTGCAGGAGCCGGAAGCAGGCAAGCCGAACGTGATCGATGTGACGCTGCATGTGACGGAGGGAGCGCAGATCTTTATCAACCGGGTCCTGGTCTCGGGCCTGCATTACACGCGGCCTTCGACGGTAGAGCCTTACATCAAGATCAAGCCGGGTGAGCCGCTGGACCAGTCGGCGCTGCTTGAGATGCAGCGTAAACTGTACGACCTCACGCTGTTCAACGAGGTGAATACGGCGGTGCAGGATCCGAATGGCGATGTGCCGCGCAAGAATGTGCTGGTGCAGTTCAGCGAGGCGAAGCGATGGGACCTGAGCTATGGTTTTGGCTTTCAGGCGCAGACGGGGAACCCCACGTCAAACTGCCCGAACACGGTCAGCCAGGGTTCGAGCTCCGCCAGTACTGAAACAAACTGTGGACCGAGCGGGAAGACAGGAGCGAGCGCGCTAGTGCTGTTCGATATTTCGCGGATCAATTTGTGGGGGCGCAACCAGTCGGTTACGCTGCGCGCACAGTACGGCACGCTGGAACAGTCGGCGACGACGATCTATTCGTTTCCGCATGTCTTCAACCGCAAGACTCTTGACTTTTCGCTGAGCGGCGGCTACACGAACGCGCAGGATGTGACCACATATGCGGCTTCGCGGCTGGAAGGGACGGTGCGCTTTACGCAGAGGCCCAATCGTCCAAATACGCTGCTGTATCAATTCACGTATCGCCTGGTGAAGGTGGACCCGAACAGCGTGCAGGTGTCGCCGGACGAGATTCCGCTGGTGTCAGAACCGGTGCGCGTGGGAGGGCCGGGCATCACGTGGATTCGCGATACGCGGCGGCCGACGCCCCTGGATGCGACCGCGGGAACGTACACCAGCGCGGATGAGTTTATAACAGACAATGTCTTTGGGTCGGAGGCGAACTTCAACCGGCTGGACATTACCAATTCGAGCTATTACAAGGTCGGCAAGCAACATATTGTCGTGGCTCGCAATACGCGCTTTGGCTTTGAGCGCGCTTTCGGCGAGGCGAAGTACGAATATATTCCGCTGCCTGAGCGACTGTATGCCGGAGGAGCGCAGTCGCTGCGCGGTTACTCGATCAACTCAGCGGGTCCGCGCGATTCGCAGACCGGGTTCCCGATCGGCGGCGCCGGGGTTTTCGTCAACAGCCTGGAGCTGCGCTTTCCAAACCCCACTCTGCCCTATTTCGGAAACGCGCTGGGATTCGTTCTGTTCCACGACATGGGCAATGTGTTTAATAACTCTTCGGATATCTGGCCGAGCTTTCTGCGCACCCGGCAGCCGCACAGCTCGACCTGCAAAGACCTGAACCCGGCGGATCAGGAGGCGGTGACGCGGTCGTCGAGCACCAATACTACAGGGACCTGCGATTTTAACTACTTTACGCATGATGTTGGATTGGGGCTGCGCTACCACACGCCGATCGGACCGATTCGTCTGGACTTCAGCTATAACTTAAACCCCCCGATTTACCCGGTGACGATTACTTACGGCACGAATCCGGATGGCTCGCCGATTCAGCCGTATGTGGGACAGGCATCGCACTTCAATTTCTTCTTCAGCATCGGGCAGGCATTCTGATGAGACGCTTCTTCGCCTGCGCCCTGGTTTTGCTGACGCTGTCAGGCAGCGGTTACGCGCAGACGGCGGCTTCTTCCGCGGACGGCGGCAAGTTTGTTGTGCTGGATCACGTGGTGGCGGTGATCAACGGCCAAGTGCTGCTCGAAAGCGATGTAGAAGAGGAGATGCATTTTGCGGTGCTGGAGCCCTTCCAGGCGAATGCGGGAAGAGACTCGCGGCTGAGTGCGATGCGCAGACTGATCAATCGCTCGTTGATCGAGCAGCAGATGAAGGGGCAGCAGCAGTTCGACATCACTATTTCGGATGCAGATGTAGAAAAGTCGCTTGCAGAGCTGCGCTCGCATCTACCGCAGTGCGCGAAGTATGACTGCAAGACGGATGCGGGATGGAAGGCTTTTCTAGCTGCGAATGATTTGACCGTCGATGAGGTGAACGGCTACTGGAAACAGCGGCTGGCAATTCTTCGGTTTATCGATTTGCGCTTCCGCACGGGCATCCGCATTTCGCATGAGAGCATTGCCGAGTACTACGCCAAGTCTGTGGTTCCGGCGTTTGAGCGGCAGCATGAGACGGCACCTCCTCTGGAGAGTGTTTCTGCGCGCATTCAGGAGGTGCTGTTGCAGCAGCAGGTGAACGGGCTGCTGCAGGACTGGCTGACGAGTCTGCGGGGAGAGGGTAGTGTGCGAATTCTTGATCCGGCGTATGCGCAGGCGGCTAATGCCGCAGCCGCTACCGGACCGGCTACCGGACCCGGCGAGGAGGAGTGAAGCGATGAGCGACGGATCCATTCCTAATCCTCCTACTCCTGTGAAAGGCGGCGCGCGCAGGTTGTTCTGGGGCAGCGCCCTGGTGATGGCAGTGCTGGTCGCGGCGCTTGCGGGCGGATTGGTCTGGTATGCGAATACTTCGCAGTTTGAGGGCCTGGTTCGCAACAAGGTCGTTGCGGAGCTGGAGCGGATGACGGGCGGACGGGTTGAGCTGGGGGCCTTTCACTGGCGCCTGCTGCGTCTGGAGTTCACGGCGGACAACCTGACGATTCATGGGCTTGAGGCTCCGGGGCAGATTCCTTATGCGCACGTGGACCGGCTGTATGTGCGGGTAAAGATTATTTCTTTTCTCCGGCATGAGATCGGGTTGAACTATCTGGAATTGGATCATCCGGTGGTTCATCTGATTGTTTATCCCAATGGCTCGACCAATCAGCCGCATCCGAAGGTTCACGAGACGGGAAACGAGCCGGTGATCGATACGATCTTCGATCTGGCGGTGAACCGCGCGGTGATTCGCGACGGCGTGGCGATTGTGAATGAGCGAGCCACTCCCTTTAACGCTGCCGCGAACGATCTGGGAGTTGTGGTTTCGTATGTTCCGGCAATGGGTGTGAAGGGGCGCGAGCGGTACCTGGGCACGCTGCATGTGGAAGACCTGACGACACAGCGCGGCAGGGAGGCTCCAATACTTTCGAAAATTGATGCGCAGGCGGAACTGGAGCGCAACCAGCTCACGCTGCAGTCGCTGCGGCTGCAGTCGGGGAATACGCATCTGGATTTGCATGGCACGCTGGTGAATTTTTCCGATCCTGTGTGGAAAGTTCAGATGAAGGGCGGCGTTGCGCTGGAGGAGATTGAGGCGCTGAGCGATGTTCCTGGCCTGAATCAGGGCGAGATTCAGCTGGATCTACAAGGGAGCGGGAGCAGGTCGGATTTTACGGTGGATGGGAAGAGCGGGATCACGGGAGCTTCCTACCAGGTGGGGACGATCCACCTGAAGGACTTGCGCGCGGAGACGAATGTGCACGTTACACGGGATGAGTTGGATTTGACGAACATCCGCGCGCAGCTTCCGCAGGGCGGATACGTTGACGGCGAGATGAGGGTCACGCACTGGCTGCAGCCGACGGGGGCCGTGGTTGCAAAGTCTGACGTGCAGCGGGGGACGATTCGCGCGCAAGTGCATGGCATCAGCCTGGCATCCATCATGGCAATGGTTGCCCCTCCGCACTACACGGAGCTTGGATTTGACACGGAGGCCACGGGAGCGGCGGTTGCGGACTGGACGGGGAACGCGGATGATTTTACGGCCGGCGCCAAGGTTACATTGATGCCGCCGCTGAAGCCGACCGCGGGGCGGGTTCCGCTGTATGGCGCAGTGGATGCGGTGTATTCGAATGTGACGGGATCGGTGTCGATTCGTACGCTCGACGTGTATACGCCGGGCTCGCTGGCCAAGGTGTCTGGATCGCTGGGCGTGTATCCCATTACGCGCTCGTCGCGGCTGCAGGTGGTGTTGACGACGGAGAATCTTGCTGAATTTGACCGCGCGCTTGCCACGCTTGGCGTGGCGTATCAGGGAAAGACGGGCGTGCACGCGCTGCCAGTTGGGCTGCATGGCAAGGCAGAGTTTACGGGGACGATTACCAACAGCATTCTAAATCCGGATGTGAAGGGGCATCTGAACGCGACGGACTTCAACCTGGTATTTTCGGTTCCGGAGAATGAGCCGGCGGTTGCGAGTGAGGCGGCTCAACAGGAGGAGGCCAAAAGCGAGGAGATGGCTAAGAACAAAGAGACTCAGCATACGGTGCACTGGGACTCGATTGAGGCCGATGCCGAGTATTCGAGCGCGCGCATTGCGGTTACGCAGGCGATGCTACGGCATGGACCGGCGGAGATTCATCTCTCGGGAGAGCTGGATGCGCATGCGATCCATCCCCGGCACTCGGAGTTTGATGAGCATTCCGCGATCCGCGCACAGCTGAGCGTGCAGGATGCGAGCGCGCAGGACCTGCTGCAAATGGCGGGTGAAGACCTTCCGGTTACAGGGACGCTGAACCTGAACGCGCATGTGAATGGCACGTTGGATGACCTGAGCGGCGGCGGGCATCTTTCGGTAGAGGACGGGACGGTGTATGGCGAGGCCTACAAGAGCCTGCATACAGATTTGCATTTTGCAGGGCGCGAGATCGATGTCGCGAATCTGGTGTTTCTGGAAGATGGCGGCCGGATTACCGGAGGCGGCGGTTACAACCTGAAGACGGACGCTCTCCAGTTCGAGGCGCGCGGCTCGGGTTTTGAGCTTGCGCATATTCAGCGGCTGCAGAACGGCAAATATCCGGTGGCGGGGATGCTGGATTTTGAGGCGCATGCGGGGGGTACGATCCAGTCGCCGAACCTGGAGGCGAGCCTGCATCTGGCGCATCTGAATCTGGATAACGCGGCGACCGGATCTATCGACGCGACCGCTCGTACGGAGGGCCGCACGCTGGTGGTGAGCGCGCATGCGAGCTTGTCGAATGCACAGTTGCAGATCGATGGACAGACGCAGCTTGCGGGAGACTACCTGACGAAGGCGCGGCTTACGCTGACGAACTTCAACATCGATCCTGTTCTCAGCACCTTTCATGTTCAGGGACTCACGGTGCAATCCGCGATTGGCGCAACGGTGAACATCGAAGGACCGTTGCGCGAGCCGCGCAAGATCAATGGCGATGCGGAGGTTCAACAGTTTGCGGTTTCGCTTTCAGGAGTTCCTCTGAAGAGCGACGGAGCGCTCCACGCAACGCTGGTGGAGGGACGCCTGCATTTTGATCCGCTGCACATTACCGGAGAAGATACGAACCTGCGCGCGCAGGGCTCAGTCGGCGTACTGACGGAGACGCATGATCTGAATCTGCGCGCCAGCGGAACTGTGAATATGAAGTTGGTGCAGACGCTGGACGGCGACCTGAGCGGCGCCGGGAGCGTGGATTTCAACGTCGACGCAGGGGGGACGTTTGAGGTTCCACGGCTGACGGGGAACGTAAAGTTCACGAATGTGTCGGTTGCGCTGCAGGATTTTCCGAATGGGTTGAGCCAGATGAACGGCACGCTGGAGTTCGATCAGGACCGGCTAGATGTGAAGGATCTGACGGCGGTGAGCGGCGGCGGGAAGTTGACGCTGGGCGGCTTTGTGACCTATCAGCAGGGACTTTACGGCGATCTGACGGCGACCGCGAAGGGCGTGCGAATTCGCTATCCGCAAGGAGTGAGCTCGATGGCCAACGCGAAGCTGCGCCTGCAGGGCACACAGAAGTCGTCGCTGTTGAGCGGCAACGTGACGATTACTCGATTTGTGGTGGGAAACGGGCTGGATCTTACGGCGTTCAACTCTTCGACAATCGGCGTGACGCTGCCGCTGAATCCGAATGCACCGTCGAACCATGTGCGACTGGATGTGCATGTGGTTTCGGCGCCGCAGCTCGATTTCCAAAACTCTTACGCGAAGCTGGCGGGCGACGTTGACCTGCGGGTGCGGGGCACGGTTGCGCAGCCTACGGTTCTGGGTCACATCTCGATTACAGAAGGCAGCGCGACCTTTGCCGGAACCCACTACGAACTGCAGCATGGGGACATCTATTTTTCAAACCCGATCCGCATTGATCCGGCCATCGACCTGAGCGCGACGGCGCGGGTGGAGGATTACGACATCACGGTTGGGCTGACGGGGACGGCTTCGAAGCCAGTGCCGACTTTCCGGTCAGAGCCGCCGCTGTCGGAGCAGGACATTTTTTCGCTGCTGGCGCTGGGGCGCACGCAGGAAGAGCAGCAGATCTATTCCAACATGCAGTCCCAGTCGGGATCGAACGCGGCCGCGGACGCGCTGTTGGGGGGCGCATTAAACGCGACCCTGAGCAACCGTGTTCAGAAGCTTTTTGGGGGCGGCAGCGTGAAGATTGATCCTACGTTCGTAACCGGGGCGGGCAACTCTACGGCGCGCATTACTGTGCAACAGCAGGTTTCAAAGAACGCGACCCTGACCTATGCCACCAATGTGAACTCAACCGCGCAGCAGCTGATCCAGGGGCAGTTCAATCTGACGCAGAATTTTTCGATCATCGCAGTGCGCGATGAGGCGGGTGTATTCAGCCTGATCTTCAAGCTTCGCCGCCGGTACCGCTGAGATTGGCGGACGGAGTTATTTCCGTTGCGATGCCTGGGCGGCGTCGGGATAGGGAGTTACCGTCACCGGGGTTTTATCCGGCTGGACGAGCCATACAGTGCGGTCCTTGTAGAAGCGGGCGAGCTGCAGGTTCTGGGTTTGGCCCATGTCGCGGGCCCAGATGACTTTTGCACGGTTTATGTCGGCGACGTTGTAGACCCATTCGTCGAAGGGGCTGTGAGCGGGAGCATATCTGACGATGACAAGCTGCTGGCCGGGGAGATGCTGGAGCTGTGATTGAATGCGGGCTCTGCAGAGGCCGTAGGGGGCTGGGCCATACCACTCGGCGGCCCATTCTCCGCCGGGAAACGACGCAAGCCGGATATGGAGCGGAGTGGCAATGAGGCGCATTCCGCCCAAGACAAAGCAGAGAGCGACGATGAGGCGCACCATGGCTTTTCCGACGGGCTGATCCCCGGGCTTCCAGAGGCGCAGATGACGCATGGCCTGCACGCCGAGGACATAGAAAGCAGCGGTGAACATCGCCACATAGTAGGAGATGAAGAAAATTTCCACGGCCACGCCTGCGATTAAGACGAGCATGCACAGGACGAGGAAACGGACACGCTTGTCCATGAGCACGCGGCGCAGCATGAAGAGCGGAGGCAGGAGGGCGATGCCCGCGTAAAACAGAAGGGCTCTGCCGGCCTTGAGCAACGTCTGAGGCAGATAGCCATGCAGGCTGTGGACTTCTTTGTATGCGTCCGTTTCGATGTGGGCGTAAAACTCCTGCAAAAGTTGGTGACGATATGCGGGCTGCGGACGCGGGGATTGCCACAGGAAATATGGGGGCATGCCGTATTGCGCGTTGTACAGCTTATAGGGCGGAGTGAGCGGGTTACCGAAGACGCGGTAGTTGTAATAGCCCATCCATGCCCCGCCAGCAGCGACGATGAGAAGAGGAATGGCGGTGCGGCGCGCGAGGACGGATGCGCGCGGGCGGTTCTTGCCGAAGAAGGCCCAGCGCAGAAGAGCAATCGCCACCGGAATGCAGAGAAGCGCACCCTCATAGGGCCGGCTGGCGCCGAGCAGGACCACGCCCACGGCCATCAGGAGGGCGTCGCGGAGGCGCACGGTCTTCATAAATCGCGGAAGTGCGCCGAGGATGAGTGCTCCTCCGAGAGCGGTGAGGGAACCGGCTCCGGAGTAGGTGTTGATCCAGCAGCTGAAGAGAGCGAGACGGACGACGGCCAGAGCGCCTCCCAGCAATGCCCAGCCGGGCGGAAGCCATGCCTGCAGCGCCCAGCAAAGAGCGGCGGCCATGAGCGCGGTGGTGGCGAGGATTCCGAACCATGGGTGTCCGGTGAGGAGCTTGCCCGCGGCCAGGACCATGCCCTGGGCGGGGAAATATACAGACTGGTAGGTCGGCGTCATGGAGACGAGGAGAGTTTCGAAGTGCGTCCACATGACGGGCGTGGGGTTGGTGAGGCGGCCGGAGGCAAAGGTGTCGGCGGCGAGCAAAAAGCTGAAGTCATCCTGAATAAAGGGATGGGGGATGGGGCAGAGAGGGAGCATAGCAAGGCGCAGCAGGAATGTGGCTGCGCCAATGATGGCTACGGAGAGGCACTTCTTACGCGCGAGTTGATGGAAGAATCGCTCGATGGCGAAGAAGAACCGGGAGCCGATGCGAGGCCATGCGAACGCCATCGCAACCACGATTACGGTGGCGCTGCCTTCGAGCATCATGAGCGAAGGGCCGGCTTGCGACGCGGGAGCCTGGAGCATCTCCGCCTCAGCTCTGAGGCTGCGCGCTTGTCGGCAGCGGATAGGGGGTTAGCTCGACTGGCCTGGTATCCGGCTGGACAAGCCACACGGTGCGGTTCTTGTAGCAGTGGATGAGTTGGAGATTCTCATCTGAGCCCATATCGCGGGCCCAGATGACTTTGGAATGATCGATGTCGGGCGCGTTGTAGACCCATTCGTCGACGGGGTTGTGCGCGGGGGAGTATCGGACGATGACAAGCTGCTTTCCGGGCAGATGCGTCAGCTGGGACTCGATTGCGGCGCGCGTGCCGCCGAAGTGGCCGGGGCCATACCAGTAACCGGTCCACTCGGAGACGGGCCACTCGGGTGCTTCGAGGTGGAGCGGCTGGGCATATAAACGGAGGCCCGTCAGTGCAAAGCAGAGCACGACAGTGAGTCTTACCAGCGCCAGGCCAACGGGCTTGTTCCCCGGCTTCCAGAGCCGGAGGTGGCGCATGGCCTGCAGGCCGAGTGCGTAAAAGACCGCGGTGAAGGGAGCCAGATAGTGCGGAACGAGGAAGGCCTCGACCAGCATGCCCGCCATGAGGACCAGCGTGCATATGACGAAGAAGCGAGAGCGACGATCCATGAGTACGCGCTTGAGCATGATGAGCGGTGGAAGCAGCAAGATTCCGGCGAAGAAGAGGATTCCTCGCAGTGCTTTGACGAGAGTTTGAGGAACGAAACCGGAGAGGCTGTGGATCTTTTGAAAGTCCATCAGCTCATCGTGAGAATAGAACTGGCGCATGACCTGGTTGTGATAGACGGGCGCGGGCCGCGCGTGCTGCCAGACAAAGTAGGGCGCCATGGCGTACGTGGCGCGGTCGATTTTATACGGTGGCGTGAGGGGATTTCCGAAGGCGCGGTAATCGTAGTATCCCATCCATGCGGCCCCTGCGACGATGACGAGCAGGGGCAGGGCTGCGAGCCTGAAGAGCGCCGCGGCTGGCGGCGTGTTTTTTCCGGAGAGAATCCATCGCCCTAATACGAAGGCGACGGGCAGGCAGAGCAGCAGTCCCTCGTAGGGGCGGCTGGTGGCGAGCAGGACGGTGCCGACGGCCATCAGCATTCCGTTGCGAAACATTCCATCCTGCAACCGTACGCCGCGCATGATGCGGGGCAGGGCACCAAGGACCAGTGCTCCTCCGAGAGCGGCGATGGAGCCGCCGCCGGAGTAGGTGTTGATCCAATAGCTGAAGAGACCGAGGCGCAGGATTGCGATGATTCCGCCGAGCAAGGCCCAGCCGGGCGGGAGCCATGCCTGGAGCATCCAGCAGAGCGCGGCGCACATGAGGGCGCTGGAGCATAAAACGCCGAACCACGCATGCCCGGTGAGGAGTTTGCCCGCGGCCAGCACCAGCCCCTGCGCGGGGAAGTACATGGACATATACGTTGGCTGCATGGTGATGTGAATGCTTTCGAAATGCATCCACATGGCGGGGGTGGGGTTGGTCAGCCTGCCGGAGGCGAAGGTGTTTGCGGCGAGCAGAAAGCTGAAATCATTTGGAATAAACGGGTAGGGGGCCGGGCACAGCGGAAGAATGGCGAGGCGCAGCAGGAATGCGGCTGCTGCAACGACAGCGACGGAAAGGCCTCTTTTGCGCGCGAGTTGTTTGAAGAGGCGCTCGGCATGGGCGAAGGACTTTGAACCGAGGCCAGGCCATACGAATGCGAGCGCGATTGCGATTGCAGTGAGGGCGCCTTCGACCATCAGGAGTGAGGTGCTGTGTTCCGGGGCAGAAGGCTGGATCATATAGGAACTATATTGCCTTGTTTGCTGCTCGATCTCCGGCTAAATTCCATTGGAAGCGATGGCTATTGCCTTTCCTGATGCCGGGGCGCGAGTGGACCAATGTCTGACTCGCTTTGGCTATGTTCCCGGCCGCGACGGGACTGACTTTGTTTGCAGAGCGGTTGGTTTGTCTGTTGAGGATTGAAAGATCAAGTGACAGCTTCTTACTGCTAATTCCATACGCTGGGGCATGGTTCCGCAGAAGATATTGGTGAGCCGATAGCCGTCCTGAGTGAGAAGTTTGACCTTTGGGTTATTGAGGTTGATGGGCGCGGGAGTGTGCTGGACCACCTCGGCAAGAATAATCGGAGGCCTGGAGGGCAGTTCAGCGAGAAAGAGCTTTTCGGCGGGGTCATGCTCACCCCACAGCCAGAACGGGTACGGCTGGTTTACGAAGATGTTGTGGCTGAAATAGGGAAGGATACCGATGGAGAGGTAGTTATAGTCCTGTGGATGATTGAGGAAGGCATGATCGGCCGGATTGCTGATATAGGTTATGGCGATGGTATCGCCTTCCCGAACCAGAGGTTTGAGAAACTGAGCGGTCGCAAGATCCGGGGAGTATGCGTGATCGTGATCGTAGCGAATTGCGTAAGCGGACCAGAGAATCTGTACCGCGATCAAAAGAGCCAGAGCGGCGCGCCCGGGGATTTCAAATTTTGCAGGGCTGGCCGCTGCCTCAGGCCAGGTAATCCACAGCAGGCAGATTACGAGCGGCACCAGAAGGCCCATCTGCCAAAATGTGGCGTAAACGGCTCCGGAGAAAATGGAGAAGAACAGCACCGGGATCAGATAGAAGAAGCTTCTTCTCGCAGTAAGGCATAGGGCGATGGCAATCCAGAAGAGAATGGAGAGGATCCAGGGCTGGCACGTTCCCATGACGAGCGATGCGATGGCAAAGGCGAGGAACGAATGCGACCCTCCAATGGCGCGGCTTACGGAGAGGTCGTGCGGGGGCCACGCTGTCCAGATGGCGAAGGCATAGAAACAGAAAAGAAGCGTCGCGCTGAGCAGGAGTTTGCGCCGGAGAGCAGAGTCGTGGTGGGCCCCTTCGCGGATTTGCGCGATGAGGTATACGATGGCGAGCCCTCCGGAGATGATTGCGGCGTGGAGGGCGACGTTGGCCAGGAGCCCCAGCAGGAGAGCGATCCATGCGGGGTTCTTCTTCCAGCAGATTGCGACCAGGTAGAGCAGCAACGGCACAAGAATGTAGCTTCTGGCGATGATGGCATACTGAAACAGCAGGAAGTAAGTGAAGGGAAGCAGCAGCTTCAGATACCGGGGGAACGGGGACCGGAAGATAAGAAGAGAGGTTGCGACGACGGCGGTGGCTCCGCAGAGCCAGTGCAGACCGGAGTAGCTGACGTGGATGCGGGTCAGAATCCAGAGCAGGAAATGCCATAGACCGGGTGTGCCCTCATACCGGATGAATTTGACGAAAAGAGCGGGGAGCGAGAGGCTCCGCGCCAGTTGCCACGCCTGGGCCTCGTCTACAAAGGGCTCGTGGTATGGAATTGCGAAGGCGACCAGGCCGGAGTAGAGGAACAGCGTCGTCCATTCCGGCCAGCCAGTGTGATGAGGATGATCTGCGGGGTCAGGGGATCGGAGTGCATCGGCAGAATTCGAACGGTGATGCTGAGCGTCGACAAAGGCGTCCAAGGGCGGGCGCATTTCTATCCTTTCACCCGCGAAGCCGGGTGACGGCGAGGAAACACTGGAATGCCGGCAGTGGACCAACAGGCTGCTTTCGGAATTCTAAGGGTCATTGTGTAGCCTGGGTAGAATGCGGTTCCGTATTCAGGAACGCTGCGCGGCTTCAGAATAATATTTCATGGTTACTTTTCTTCCCGCGGCGTCATACCTGGGAAGCCTGGCAAGTCCCAGCTTGTGTGCGGCGAAACCGGCGGTGGTTACCAACACTCCCATTCCATACTTTGCGCTGCGCCTGAAGTTGATGGAGGAGGCTTCCTTGAAGTACTTTGTGGGGCAGGAAATCTCACCGATCCGGAAGCCGAACATTACGGCCTGGGCGATCATCTGATTGTCGAAGACAAAGTCATCAGAGTTCTCGAGCAGTGGGAGGGTCTGAAGGACCTCTCTCGAAAAAGCGCGAAAGCCGGTGTGGTATTCGGACAGCTTGACCCCGAGAAAGATATTCTGGAAGGCCGTTAACAGGCGGTTGGAGACGTATTTGTAGAGGGGCATACCGCCCTTGAGGGCTCCCCCGCCGAGGATGCGAGAACCGAGGACGACATCGTACACTCCGCTGGAAACCATGCCCGCCATGGCGGAAACAAGTAAGGGCGTGTACTGATAATCGGCATGGACCATGACCACTATGTCCGCGCCAGCTCTGAGAGCCTCGCGATAGCAGGTTTGCTGATTGCGTCCGTAACCGTAATTGGAGTCGTGGACAAAGGTCAGCACACCGAGCTGCTCGGAGAGGCGCGCAGTATTGTCGCTGCTGGAGTCGTCCACGAGGATTTTGATGTCAACGATGTCAGGCAGTTCGCGGACGGTCTTTTCCAGAGTCTTTTCGGCGTTGTAGGCCGGCATTACGACCGCAATGCGCTTCCCGTCGATCATCAGGGTTCCTTAAAAACCGCTTGAAAACAGCAAGGGGAGAACTGGATGAGCGTTGGGCTTTCCAGCATGTCTCCCCCCTTGAAACATCACCACGACCAGATGAGCCTCGTTGTGCCGCCCTGGTGTTTTTGCGAGGTTTACGGGACGTAGGTTGAGAGGGTGTTGCCGATGCCCAGGAAGGCATTGTTGATGTCTGCGGACAGGGTGGACATAGCAGCCGTGGCGCCAAAGGCGATCAGAGCAACTACGAGCGCGTACTCGATGAGATCCTGACCTTGCTCGTCAGAAAGCAGGGTACGCAGTTTGATAGAGAGCTTCAGCAGTTTATCGTTCATTTGAATTCTTCCCCATAAAGTGATTTTACTCAGCCGATGGCTGGGTTTACCCCCCATAATCGCAAGTGGATGGCCACTTTTCAAGTGTCAATATGTGATTATGAATCAATTACTTGCATTCCCATGAAAGAGATCGCGGTGTGAACGGCTGTATACAGGCGGGTAAAGACGGGTAATGGCTCGTATACACGCGCGAGCTATTATTTTGTTGTTATTCCGGCCCTAAAGCTGACGGGTTCTGGAAGAGGTGGTCCTCAACAGAATTCATTCCAGAACGGCAATGCACGCTGGCAACCGGCCAGCAAGTTACTTATTTTCAAGCATATGTGCGATAAAATCGTCCAGATGAGGAACTAAACCGGATCGGCTGGAGAAAATTGGAGTTTGTCTCCGGGCGCGGTCTGTGTCTCCTGGACTGTGCCCACCGGGAGCTCGAGGATGGAATGGGCAGACAAACAGATAGACATTCGCCACGGGCGGACATTGGCCCTGACTTTTTCCACCCTTTTGTCGCGGTCGAGGTAAACGAGATCAATCGGAAACTTCATGAAGAAGGTATGGACGGCTTCGCATGGAGCAATCCAAAGCCCTTCTCCGAGGGCAAGGCCGCTGCGTCCGAGCAGGCCTTTTCGACGCGCCGCGCCGTGGCTGGCCACCTCAGCGCAGTGGGCGAGCACGGTCTGCCGGGTTACATTGGAGATCTTCAACCTGGAATCGGGCGGGGCCGCTTGCCGGGCGAAGATACGGGCTATCGACTGAGCGAAGTTCATCGTGTTGCGCTGGCTCCTTGCATGACCAGGTCGTCAACTTCTATAGGTCAATTCCGTGAGGCATTGAAACCTATAGCAATCGGGTTGCCGGGCTGTCTCTCTGCCCGCGCATTGCATCCAGATATACAACACGGAGCGGTCGATTGCCGGTTTCGATACGCAGCCACAAAGCAAAACGGAACCCTTTAAGGGGTTCCGTTTTGCTTCAGCGGCGCGGCAATGCCGTCACTGCAGGGTGCCGGTTGAGGTTTCAACTACCATCTTTTGCTCCGGCTTCATGCTGTCGATCAACTGTTCAACGGGCATGGTTGTGGGTTGCGGCGTGACCGGGACGGGGCCAGTCGGGGTATGCATTGGAATGTTGGAGTTTGGCGGCAGGAACTTTGCCGGATAGTGCAACTCAGGCAAAGGCTGGCCGACCGGAATCGGCGGTACGATTTCCGCCGTCACGAGGACAATGAGCTCGGTGTTCGTGCGGGTCCGGGTCATGGACTGGAAGAGCTTGCCCAGGACCGGGATATCTCCGATGAAGGGGATCTTCTCAAAGGTGTCGGTTTCGCGGTTATCAAGCAGGCCGCCGATGGCGAAGCTCTGCCCATTGCCCAGTTCAACCTCCGTCTTCACCTTGCGGATATCGATTGCCGGGACGTCAAACCCTGATACTTCAATCGCATTGGTGAAGTCCAGAGAGCTGACTTCCGGCGCGACCTGAAGACGGATGGTGTCGCGAGGCGTGACAGTGGGAATAAAGGTAAGCCGGACACCGTATTCCTTGAATTCGATGGTCACTGCTCCCGCGCCGCCTGCTGAGGTTCCCTGAACTACTGGGTAGGGGTATTCGCCGCCGGCAAGGAAGCTGGCCTGTTTGCCATCTTCGGCAAGCAGGTTAGGCTCAGCGAGAACTTCGACCAGTCCCTTGGTTTGAAGGGCGGCGATGGTCGCGCCGAGGTTCAGATCGGGCCGAAAGATGGAGAGATTCAGCGCATTGGTGATCGTGGCGATGGCCGAGCTTCCATTTGAAGGCAGGGTGACACCCGGCGGGCTGTATTGTCCGGTGTTAATGGAACCGACGCTGTTTGTGGCGCCGGTGCTGTATATGTTGAGCCCGAGCTGTTTCTCGAGGTTCCGGTCTACGCTGCAAAAGCGTACTTTCAGGAGAATCTGGGGCGGAGACGGTGGGACATCCACATACATCAGATTGACCACTTTGCCTGCCGGGGCCGCAATCTGAGCGGCGCGATCAGAGCTGCCCAGGTCTTTGACTGTTCCGCGAAGGAAGACGAGTCCGTTCGCCGCGGTGACATTGACGTCCTGCCCGGGAAGCTCAGCACTGATCTCCCGGCGGATCTCGGACAGGCTGTCCTCCTGGGCAAAACGGCTGGGATGGACTGCGACGTTGAAGAACTGACGGCCGCCACCCTCCTCCCAGACGATCAGGCTGGTAGTGCCGGGCGCTTTGCCGTTGACCAGAATCTCCGTCGGGCTGACGGCGGAGACTTCCGCGATATCACCCAAGCCGATGGATACGCGGGTGACGGGACGCACAAAGTCGATCACCGCGGTCTTCCCAACACTGATTGAAAGCTGGCGAGAGGAGTCACGGCTTGCGGAATCCGCTACCGGCTGTAAAGCCTGGGCACGAAGCGCCTGGCTGGTAAAGGCTGCAAAAGACAAGGCACATAGAGAAACGAGAGGAATCCGGCTTCTAACTTTCACTGTTTTTCCTCGCCAACGGGAAATTTTGCTTCGGTCTGCTTGGTCCCATTGATGACCTGAATCTTATACACGTCCGGAGCACGGCGGACTGTTCTTCGAACCGCATTGGATTTCTGAGGTGCTGGAGCAGCTCCGCCTGGCGCGAAAAGCGCCGCCATGGAAGTCTCTGCAGGTTTGGCAATTTTGGTGTCGAGCGGGTTTCGCAGAACCAGCTGGATGTGGGTCTCATTACCAGCCAGGCTGAGGAGTTCGGCCTGCTCAGGAGTGACGAGAAGGTTGACGACCTGGACCTGCTGCGGTTTGCCTTCGGCATCCTTCTGAATGTCGGTACCCGCTGACAGGACTTCAATGTTCTGAAGGAGGGTCTTGGTGACCGTTCCCTGAGCAGAGTTGGTTTCACCGGGAGGATTACCTGAGACCAATACGTCCACGCGCATGCCGGGAGTGACGAAGCCTGCTACGCCAACCACATCGTCAACCTTGATCGCGTCGGCTCGCATGCCCGGGGGTATGGTGGCCGCGAGTCCGCCACCAGAGCCAGGAGCGGCAAGTCGGCTGTTCACCACCGGTTCGCCCGCATAGAGGTTGGAAAGGACGCCCCGGCCGACGGCATCCTGGGGCTTGAGGATGACCCCCTGTGGCAGAGTCCCTCCAATCTCGATGGTGGTGAGATCGCTGTCCTTAAGGATGCTTCCCACCGGGATGTTCCTAGCCGCAGCAACGACACTGGTGGTTCTCGCCATAGGCGCCGCGGTTATGTGGCGGCTGACAACCTTGAATACCAGGAAGCTGCACAAGGCGGCTATGAAAAAGGCGCTCAAGAGAATAGTGAATAATCTTCGATTCATTCAGCAATCCATAGAGTGGACCGAATAGCCAGTCCTACTCTTATTTACCTGTGGCAATTGCAATGCCAATGGAATATAGGCCCATTTTGACGCGATTGGGAGGGTTTCTCAGGCTAAAAGTGGAACAAGTGTGAACATATGTATACCAACAGTAATGTCCATGTAGCCCCTCTGATACGCTCGAAGGCAACCGGAGTGCAGGCAAAGGAGAATCTGTTGGTATTGAAATTGCAAATCTAAAGTACCATACCAATATCCTGTAACCGGCAAAGAATCTGAGAAGACGACTCTAGAGGAAGTTACGATACCCACGCAGGCATGCGGTCTTCCTATCCCATTTCGCTGTTTACAGGCCCGCCGCAGCGGGAGAGCGGCCCATCGGCCTTTGTTGTTTCGATGGTGCTGCATAGCATTGTGTTCGGCCTGCTGCTGCTGAGCGTGCACCATGTTCGCGTGGTCGAGAAGATTCAGAACCGGAACTACACGGTCCGGCTGCTGGATGTGCACATGCCCCAGCCTCGGCTTCAGTGGTCCCCCCGGAAAAATGTGGTCCATACCATGCCACGGATGGCCCGCCACGCTATTTCTGCCGGAGGGAAGCTGGGCACAGCTCACATTTCAAAGGTGGCGAGCGTCTCGCACAACTTCGTGTCACAGAAGCCGGCCCCTCAGACGATCATTCAGCCACAGGTTCCGCCGGATCAGCGAGTTCTCCCACCGATCCCGATTCCTCAGGCGGTGGTGTGGACGGCGGGTGAGATCACGCAGAAACGAATTGTCACGCCCGCTCCACGGCCGGTCGGGGCGATTCAGGTCAAGCCTTCGCTGGCCATGCCCAACCATGAGTTGACTCCCGCGGATATTCCGCTTACTTCCACTCCCTTTGTTACCCAGGCGCCGGTGCCGGCTCCAGGCACGACTTCTCCGGTGGATGTGATTGCGCAACAGCCAACGCAGCAGATTCCGGTGACGGCATCCAGGGAGAATGCACAGATATCGCCAGCGCGGGTCATTTCGCTTTCTGACTTGAAGATGTCGGACGGGACCGCCGCGCTGCCGGTCGTCAACGAGGTTGCGCCATCTGACGCGTCGGGATCGCCGACAGTGGGAGAGGCGGCCAGCACATCGCAGACGGGCAACGATCAAACCGACAGCAAGCAGAATGGAGCCGGCTCCGGGCAAGGGGCAGGCAACGCGGGAGAAAATGCAGATGGAGCCGTGGTGCAGGATGGCTCCAATGGAGGTTCGGGCACGTCATCGGGGGAAGGGTTCACCGTTTATACGGGATCGGGCGAGGATGTGGGTTCCGAGGCGACTGCGGCGGAGCACATTACGCTGCCCAAGGACGGTCAATACGGAATGGTGGTGGTAGGCGCATCACCGCAAGAGAATTATGCAGAGACGGCAGACCTATGGACGGGAAGGATGGTGTACACGGTCTATCTGCAGACCGAAACGGCGCAGAACTGGATCCTGCAGTATTCCACCCCACGCGCGTCCGCGAACAAGCCGGGTGACGGGAGCCGTCCTGACCCACCGTGGCCGTATGACATGATGCGGCCGAGTCTGGGCACGTACCGGGATGTGGTCCTGGTGCACGGTTTTGTGAATACGGACGGACGATTCGCGCAGCTGTCGGTCGCCTATCCACCGGGGTTCTTTGAGACAGATCTGCTGTTGCGCTCGCTCAAGAAATGGGAGTTCCGGCCGGCAATGAAGGATGGCCAGCCTGTGACCGTCGAGGTGCTGCTGATTATTCCCGCTCTCGCGGAATGAAGACCGGGCTCGGCCATTGCCGCGGCGTTATTGCGAGATCACCATTTCAGAAGTGCTGATGGCGCTGAAGACACGGCTTGGCATAAAAGGGACCGAAAAGGGGAAGTTATAGGTCACGTTCACCTGAATTACGTTTCCCTGGGCATTGCAGTTGGTGAGGGTAGTCGTGAATGTGCCCCCGATGGCCGGTGCGCACTCCGGGGTTACCGTCACGTTGGTGGGAACGCCGGGCAGACTCCGCACATAGCTTGAGATTTGAGCGGATGAGGCGGTGCATGCTGAACTTCCAGCATTAGCGCAGCTCGTTCCCCAGGTTGATCCGCGGACGATCGCGTAGCGCGTTCCCTCGCGCGCTGCATCTGTGACGATGTGGTAGGTATATAGCAGGAGGCATAGTTCTATGACTCCAAACAGCAACACGATGAAGACGACGAGGGAGACTGCGAGCTCAACCAGCGTGGCGCCATGCTCAGCCCGCGCTGCGCTCGTGCAGCGCACGAATTTTGCCGTGAGCCACGCTCTTGGGGCGGAGGCAAAGCGGGAGGCGTTCATTGTTCGACCGTCATGACGGCCAAGCCGTTGAGCGTGAATGTGGACGGGATTCCCGGGAAGTGAAAGATGGTATTAACCAGGGCAGACGTCTTCACCTGGACATTTACCATAATCTGGTCGCTTCCTGATACGCACGATGAGGCTGCGCTGGAACACGCGACTGAGCTGGTTGTAGTTCCGTTGTAGCAGTAGCAGGAATAGCTTGGGCTGACCGCCAGGTCGGTGATGTTTTGAGCGTCGTACTTGGCGGCATTGATCATGCCGGTATTATCAATAGCCGTGACGTGGTTCTGAGCCCCGTAAGCGACGGCGGCGCGTGCAGCATCGGAAACCTCGATGCTGATATATGCCAGCCGCCCCAATTCAGCCGCTCCTATGACGATCAAAACGAAGACGGGCAGAACAAATGCCAATTCAATCAGGGCGTTTCCTGCATCTCTCCTTAAGCGGCTTATCAGCATATCCATCCTTTCTATTGTGGCGATGGGCCTGCATCGTTGTTCTGTTACGCGGTCATTTACTCAACTAATTCAACTGCTTTAATGGGATTCGAGGTGCCAGCGAGAAGATCATAGTTCTTCAGAGTTGCGCCGCCGTCGATCGTCAGAGATTGCACGATGGTGTCTACATAGGTATTCGTGCCGGTGCCGTTTTCTACGAGTAGTGGAGCCGTAGGCGCATAAATGACGCCCTGAAGATTGGAATTGGCACCTCCTTCGAGCGAGATCGTAGAGGTATCGGACGAGGACTGCCAGAAAAGGATGCCGTTAAGGCTGCCCGAAGTAGGAGCGCTGAGATTCAAAGTGACGCCGTTCGCAATGTTGATCGTGTCGCCGCTGTTGGGAAAGTAGAATGTGACTCCGGTTCCTGTGACGCTGACGCCGCCGCCCAGCGTAAAGTTGCCATTGATGACGTAGACGCCGGGATTGAGTGTGATATTTGTTGCTCCGTTGGCGATGTCAAGGTAGTTGTAACAGATTGTCCCCCCGCCAGTAGGCCCAAGCGTGACTCCGTTGGCATACGACCCATTCCCTCCATTGGGCGGGTTCACGCAACTGCCGTAAGTGGGTGGTGTGAGGTACGCGAGCGGATTGCTTACGGGAGGGATGCCCGTTGCCGGAGTGGGAGAAGTGGAACCGCCGTTGTTGATGGTTGACGTTCCAGCGACCGCAATCGACTGAGCAGTAATCCTGGCACCGCCTACGACAGACAGGTTTCCATTGCCCATAATTCCGCAGGAAGTAGCGGTCAGATTTGCGCCGTTGCTGGCATTGATGACAATGCCGGAAGAGCCGAGCGCATAAATGCAGTTCTGGCTATTGCCGAGAGTCGCGACCGCCCTGGTGGTAACCGTCATGAAGTGGTTGCCGACCAGATTCAGGAAAAAGGTCTTTTCGCTCTGCGAGACGATTGCTTCCACATAGTGAGGATTTCCGGCGAAGGCTCCGTACTTCGGTCCTCCATTGGTAGGGCCGTTGATGGTGACGGTGACTCCGTTTGAACCATTTGTAAAACCGTTGAGTGACGCAGCCGCCAAGGCCGCTGTTGGGGTGTAGGTCGAGGAGGTAGGGTTGTCGGGGTTGAGATAGGCTGCGCCCGCAATCGCAGCTGCGTCGGCGGCGATCTGCGCCATTCTTCTTTCCCGCAGCAAGATTCCCGCGTCGACGGCAAAGGCCAAAAAGCCAAGCAGCATGGCGATGCTAAGAGCTGCGATTACCAGTGTTTGTCCGCTTTCGTCGCCCAGCCGTCGCATAGTATCTTCCTGGTGCCTGCGGGACGCGTGCTGCGTACCGGGTAAGGCTTTCCATCTCAAATGAAAGAGGTCTGAGGATGCTTGAAGGGAACGCCGTGGATAACTGTCATTTCCGCTTGTGGGAGATCGACCCGGGTCTACCAAGGAACGCGGGTTCGACTCCAGTGCGTATGGCCTTGACTGCAACAATCATGCCGAGAACTAACTCTATCTCACTTCTACCGCAGGTGGAAGCGAAAAGAAGCAGGAGGAGAAACAGGATGTAACCGAGATGCACATAGCCCTCATCGGACTCGAGCAGGTGCAGGAACCTTTCGAGAGTTCTCTTGTCGGCGGCGTGGGCCCCCGGGCCCTGCGGATGCGAGTGCGATGAGGTTTCCACGGGGATGAATGCGAAACCGACGCCATCCTCGCCGTAGCGGATAACTTTGGACATGACGATGACGGAGCAGTCGGGCTTGGAGGGGTCGCCGCTGGTTCTTTGCAGGGTCATCATAATCAGAGTGCCCAGAAGCCAGCGTTCCTTGGTCGCAAGAAAGAAGCCGGTCGGGCTGATGTTCTGAACGGTGTGCGCGACAGGATTGCCGCCGTCCCAGAAATAAGCGGCGAGGGGGGGGGTTTTGCGCCGCAAATTTCTTCGGGCGTCGTTCGATACCAGCGATTTGAACCAGTCGGTAATTGGCTTCATGTAGTTCCCTGTGACCCCTGAAGAGTAAGGAGAAAGTTAAACAAACAGCACGTACAGTGCCAAAGGTAACACGCGCAAGTCCGACACCCCCACCGTCAACAGAAGGATTCTTTCGCCACTGTGATTGCGCTTCAACATATCCAGTGGAGAGATTTCTGATGCCCGGCGGCTCTGATTTATGCTCCTGTCGCCGCCTTGCAGCAACTGACTAGATGTAGGGACTTACTGCGCCTGACGTTCCAACTGCGGGATGACACCCCGGTTGAGGCGGCTTTCGATTTCCTCGGCGACGCAGATGATTAACTGATCTCCGCTCTGAGTTTGTGACGAATAGATGGTGTGGGTCGGCAGCTCCAGCACGCTTGCTGCCTGAATCCTCAGTGGAGCGATCCGGAATCTTGGGAAGTGTTCGATAACATGGATGACCTGGTAGTTTTCGTCGAGATAAATCAGATCCAGCGGAAAGAGGACACCTAAGGTATGAATACCCTGAGACGGCACGATCCAAAGTCCTTCATCAAGCTTGAGTCTAAGTCTTCCGATCAGTCCTTTGAGGCGCGCAAAGATAGTGTCGGCCGGAGTGACACCCAGGCTGAGAAAGCACTCGCGTGTCTGGTTGTATACGCAATATGTCCGTCTGTCCATTGGCTTCTGCATCTGCGGGTACGTAACGGTCACCCGTTCCTTATGGTCTTGTCGAGTGTCTGGCGCGATTTCGTCGCGCAGTTCCTTTCTCTTTTCCGATGCCGAAGGAACGAGGCCCCCTTCCGGAACAGATGATTGCAGGAGCTGTTCATCTATGCCGGAAGGAGCGCAACAAAAGCACTTTCCCCCGAAATTTAAATTCTGCGGATATGCTGGAGGTATTTTGCGTCTCCATGTATCCCTGTTCGCGGGCAGCTGAACTGCTCTGCGATTTTCCAGCGCAAAAGGTCGAGTTAAACCTTTTTGCGGCGACGCTGAATCAAGATGATCAGCAGAACGACAGCAATGACACCGGCGACAACCCGGATAATCGTTGTATTGTCCACGTCAGCTCTCCTTTCCTACTTGCTAAGAAACTTGTGAAACGACTCCATCATGATGATGGCCGCAGGACCCAGGGTTACCAGGAAGATGGAGGGAAAGATAAATAGCACCAGTGGGAAGACCAGCTTCACGGTCGTCTTGGCTGCCTGTTCTTCCACCTTTTGCCGGCGCTGGGTTCTGAGGGTGTCGGAATGAATGCGCAGGGTGCGCGCGATACTGGTCCCGAACTTTTCCGCTTGAACGAGCACGGAGACCAGGTTGCGCACGCTGTCCACATCCGTGCGTTCGGCGAGATTTCTCCAGGCCTCACCACGTGGGCGTCCAGCCGCTTGTTCGAGCACGACGACGCCCAACTCGTCGCTTAAGTCGGGCTGCGTTGACCGCAGTTCCTGAGCGGTGCGCGAGGTTGCCTGGTCGAGGCTCAATCCTGCTTCAATGCAGATGATCATGAGATCGAGGACATCGGGCAGGCCGCGGCGGATGCGAGCCTGGCGGGCTGAGATCCGGTTCCCCAGCCAGAAATCCGGTCCCAGAAAGCCAAGAACCAGGGCCAGGCCATAGATAAATATCGGGCTGAAATGCCCAACTCCGCTCACTAAGACAAGAAGGCAGAGCACGAAGGGAAGCAGAACCTTTGCGCCATAGAAGAGCTTGATTGCCGATTCGTTACGATAGCCGGCGCGGACGAGCCGCTGCTTCACGATGGACGAATCGGCTTTGGTCTTCGGCATCACGCGCTCGAACTGCTCGACCACGGTGCCCAGGGAGAGACCGGTCTGCTGAATTGTGCCGATAAACCCTTTAGGCTTCGCGGCGGCGCGCGGCGAGGTCACCGCGGTGATGCGTTGCAACATGGCCTCCCGGTAGAAAAGGATCAGGCCGGCGCTCACGATCAGCAGGAAAATAGCCAGAAATGAGAAGACCGCAAATGCCATAAATCCTCCGTTAAACGTCCATGTTGACGATCTTGCGAATGATGAGGCCGCCGATGATGGTCATGATTCCCGACAGATAAAGGAGCTTGATGCCGATCTCGCGATGCCACAGCAGGCTCATATTCTGGGGATTGATCATGTAGAGTCCGCATCCGAGCACGACGGGCAAAAAGGAAAGAATCCAGCCGGTCATGCGTCCTTGAGCGGTATGGACACGCACCTGCCGTTTGAGGCGGAACCTTTCGCGAATCACGTAGGCCACCTTGTCGAGCACCTCGGCCAGGTTGCCTCCGCTCTCCTTCTGGATCAGGATGGCGGTGACCACCATTTTGAGATCCTGCAGGGGAACGCGAGAGATCAGGTTGTGCATGGCCGTCTTGATTTCGAGACCATAGTTCTGTTCGTCGAAGCAGATGCGGAACTCCCCGCCCACAGGGTCCTGGACCTCATGCGCCACCAGATCGAGCGAAGAGTTGAGGCTATGGCCGGCGCGCATGGCACTCACCATCAGATCCAGCGCTTCAGGCAGCTGTTGCTCAAATTTATTGAAGCGGCTTCTGCGTTTATGGAGCACGTAGAAAAAAGGTGCAGCGCCCAGCAGGAGACCAAGCAGCAGAGAAATGGGCATCGAGCCGGTTCGCATGTGGATCAGGTAGGAAGGAATAAGGAAGCATGTGAGGCACATCAGGATCAAGCCGCCTGCCGTCCACTTCAGGTCCGCCTGGTAGAGGATATTGCGAAGACGGGGAGCCACCTCAAGCTTGAGCAGGACGCGGTTGAGCATGGGCACGGCACTGAACAGCTCTTGCTTGCGCAGATTGACGATAGGATCAGCCGTCTTCGGCGCATCCGAACTCAACGCGGCGTGGAGCACGTTCAGAGTCCGCTTCGTCTGCTGCGAGGCGCCGGTTCCGGTTGCGATCAGCAGCAGAGCCGAGACTGCGAAAACGCCCAGGAAGACGATTAACAGCACGATTAACATATCGACCTATCCTCTCTGTCCCTCTAGCTCACTTCGGTGATGTTCTCGAACATGCTGGGCGGGAGTACAACGCCCGATACACGCAGCCGCTCAAGGAATTTGGGACGGATGCGGCTTGGCTGGAATGCGCCGATGACCTTTCCGTCCGGCCCGATCCCTTTTCTTTGAAAGCTGAAGATTTCGTGCATGCTGATGATGTTCTCTTCCATGCCGGTGATCTCGGAGATGTTGACCACTCTCCGGCTGCCATCGCTCAGGCGCGAAACCTGAACAACGATGGCAATGGCTGAGGCGATCTGCTGACGAACAGTTCTTTCCGGCAAATTCAGGTTGCTCATGGCGACCATGGACTCAAGCCTGGAGAGGGCATCGCGCGTGGTGTTGGCGTGAATGGTAGTCATCGAGCCTTCATGGCCGGTGTTCATGGCCTGGAGCATGTCGAAGGCCTCTTCTCCGCGGACCTCGCCGATGATGATGCGGTCGGGGCGCATACGGAGGCAGTTGATGAGCAGCTGCCGCTGACGGATGGCGCCCTGGCCCTCGACGTTGGGGGGGCGGGTTTCGAGGCGCACGATATTCTGCAGCGCAAGTTGAAGTTCGGCCGCATCTTCGATGGTAACGACGCGCTCGCCCTGCGGGATGTACTGGGAAAGGATGTTGAGCAGCGTGGTCTTACCGGCGCCGGTGCCGCCAGATACGAGAACGCTAATGCGCGCGCGGACGGCGGCGGCCAGCATCTCCATCATCTCAGCCGAGATGCTCTTCAAGGCCACCAGCTGATTGGCGATGAGCGGGCCGGTGCCGAAGCGGCGGATGGACAGGGCGGGGCCGTCCAGCGCCAGAGGCGGAATGATGGCGTTGACGCGCGATCCGTCGGGGAGGCGGGCATCGACCATCGGCGACGACTCGTCGACGCGGCGGCCGACGCGGGAAACGATGCGGTCGATGATCTGCAGCAGGTGGCGGTCATCGCGGAAGGCCGCGTCGATTTTGCGAAGGATACCGCCTTTTTCAATAAAGACGTTGTCCTTGCCGTTGACCATGATGTCGGAGATGCTTTTGTCGCGCAGCAGGGGTTCGAGCGGGCCCAGTCCGAAGACTTCGTCGAGCAGGTCCTCCTGAATCTTTTCCTGTTCACTGAGACTCAGGGGAACGCGCTGACCGGTAATGATCTCGGTGATCATGCCTGCGACGGCATGCCGCGCCTGACCGCTGTTGACGCGCGAGAGCTTTTCCAGGTCCAGCCTGGAGATCAGCGTCCGGTGTACTTCCGCTTTGTACTGCTCGAGATTCAGTTGTTCCACGCTATGCCATCCGTATCGTTGCGAAATCCGGAAATTTCAATCCTTATCCAAACAAGCCGAACCGTTTTTTCTTTTCCGCCGCTGCGGACAGCCCGCAGGCGGCTCTGGCCATCTGTCGAATGACATCGGCAATGGCCGATTCGCCCATGGCGATCGGCGTGGCGCTGTTCTGCGCCTGCCTTACCACCGGATAATCGCTCGGAACCTTCCAGGCTGCCGGTAGTGTCAGGGCCCTTGTAATGCTGTCTTCATCAATGACCAGGGCGCGAGGCGTGAAGCGATTGAGCACAATCTGGAGTTTTGTTGCGCGGGAGACGAAGAACTCCGATATGAGGCGATTTGAGTTGCGCAGCTCGGAGATGCTGACCTGGGTGATGAGATAGACGGTTGTGGCCGCTTCGAGAAGAGTGATGAAGGTTTCTCCGGCAGCCGAACCCGCATCGACCACGACGAAATCAAAATCCTGCCGGGCGACCGCCAGCAGTTTTTCGACGGCCTCGTTGGTCACTGTGATCGAGGAATATTTGTCCGGGGCCGAGAGCACGGAGAGACCCGAGTCGTGTTTGGTCAAGAGCCGGGCGAAGAAGTTGGAATCCATCCTGTTAATGTTCTGAATAGCATCAACGGTTGAGAATTGGGCGGTGATTCCGAGGTCGAGCGCAGCGGCTCCGAGCGGGAGATCAAGATCGATCAACAGAGTGCTCTGGCCGGATTCCCGGGCAAGTGCGATGGCGAAGTTGCTGGCGAGGGTGGTTACCCCGGAGCCGCCCTTTGCCCCGGTAAAGACGAACAGCCGGCCGAGCGTTTTTTTGGTGGGACGAGTAGTCGGGCGGCGAACCGAGGCGCGAACCAGAGCTTCGGCGATGGTGTTCTGGGAAAAGGGCGGTGTGAGAAACTCGCGGGCCCCGGCTCTCATGCAGCGGACCAGCAATTCAGAGTCTGCGCGCGAAGAATAGACCATCACCGTCACGGGGCTGACGCTGCAGATGTTCTCTACCAGATCGAGAGCCTGTTCGGCATTGCTGTCAAGGTCGATGATGATGACGTCGAAGCTGGCTTCGAGCAGCTGCGGGACATCATCCAGATCGGGGTAAGCGCGAAACTCCCGCACGACGCTTGCCTGAGGTCCATTTACAGCGATGGCTATCTCGCGGCGTCGTGCCTCCTCCGGTCCAATGAGTGCAACGGATAAGACATTGGCGCCGAGGGTGTCGGGATCTTGTGTGAAAGCTGACATTCCTAAACTGTAACTCCGTGTTTCCTGCAGCGTGGGTGAGGGAACAGACGCTGGCGAATTTTCACCTGAAAAACCATGTGCGTGTCCCATGACTCAACCGACTCAACGAGCGAAGAAGGAGACGAGTGTTCCGATGGCGATTGCCGGGGCATACGGCATTTTTCGCGCCAGGGGATTCGTGAGATTCAGCTCTGGGTCGGGTTTAAGCCCGCGCTTCCTGAAGCCGAAGACCAGATCGCCTGCGCCCCGGAACAGCTCACCGAGAAACCCACCGGCGGCAGCCCAGCACAAAGCCATGATACCCCCTACAATCCCTGTGAGAACCAAAGCAGTAATCAATTGCCCGGGCCATATCCATGCGCCGATCGCGGCACACAGTTTTACGTCGCCCATCCCCATACCGCCCATCAGGGCGAGAACGCCAAATATAGAACCTCCTACCAAGATTCCGAGGACGCTGTGCCCGACTCCAGGCCACCCATGACGCCAGCCGGAAACGACGATTCCGATCGCCAGGAAAGGCAACACAAGCCAGTTGGGTATCCGGCGGCTGCGCAGATCGGTAAACGTAGCCACAAGAAGAACAATGAGAGTGGGCCACCAGGCAATCGAGGAATGCATGAACAACACCTTTTCTTTCCTTAGCGTAACTGTGGGTGAGCAATTCTCCATCCAAATCGCTGGAAAATCAGCCAAAGCCTGAATTCAGGGTCTTGAGAGTCATTTTACGCGGGTCGGTGTGAACGACTGTTTACAGGCAAGATACCGCGGTGAAGCAGTGCATACACACCATTACGGCATTCTTTTAAGGCCAGGATCGACTCCAGGAAACAGGTAGGGGAGGTCGGAAACTGGGCCAGTGACAAAAGTTTGACCGTTGAACCGGATCGTCTGCAGGCTGTGGGCGGGAAACGTATCTTCCACCTTCATCAGGTATTCCGGGTAGCGGTTGGCGTTGCCGGGAAGGGGGAACAGCACGAAACGGGTATAGGAGGCGAGAGGGAGTGTCCTGAGCAGGCGGGTGTCGCGCCCCTGCATGGCAAAGACCCGCGCGCCGCCAGCCAACTTGAGTTCCGGGTATTCGACGTTGAGGTAGTCGGGCAGGTAGTAGCCAGCGTGCCGGAAGCCGAGAAAGTGAGAGTCGAAGCTGACGATGAGCGTATTGCCGGGCGGGCCTACCTGCGGGAGAGTGGCCTGGATGCTGCGGAGTTCGGCCTCAAACCGGCGCACTTGGCGGTAGGAGCAGTAAAGCGGCGAGTCAAGAAAGAGGAGAGTGTTGAGCGCCGCGCAGCCCACGATCAGGGCGAGCTTGAGAGGCTTGCTGAGAGCGGCGTGTGCATACCACTCCGAGATCCAGAAGCCGAGCCAGAGCGAGGCGGGAGCAAACAGTATCAGCAGGTAGCCGCTATTCACAAACTTGAGAAAGATAAAGGTGAAGAAGCAGAGGGCGGGCGCAATCCAGACCAGAGTGAATCGCTTTTTCTGCGGATCGATTGGGGTCTTGCGGAGCCTTGCTCCCAATGGCGCGAAGGAAGCCGCTCCAAAGATGAGGACATAGATGAAGACAATGGTGAAGGCGCGCGCAATTGAGGTTGCCGGGGAGGAATTCCATACTGTCTTTTTTCCGGGCACCAAGTGCCAGAGCATAAATAAAGCGCCGAAATAGGACTTAAGGCCGCCGCTGGCGACAATCATAGGCACGAACCAGGCAGCCAGAGTGAGCAAAAGCGCCGCAGATGCCAGGGCTTTTCCTGGCAGGGTTGTGCGCCGTACCGAAAACAGAAAGAGGGGCAAGAGAAATACAAAGGAAGACGGACGCACCCCGGCGGCGATGCCGAGGACGATGGCGGCGGGAAGAAGGAAGCCGGGCCGGCCACGATCGACGTGCCAGCACAGGTAGCCGAACAAGGCTGAAAAAAAGGCCCCGACGATATAGGTCAGCGCGACTGTACCGTGGAACCATGCGAGCGGTGAAAAGAGAAAGAGCAGGCCAGCAAAACGCGCGGCTCTTTGGTCGAACCACTCCAGGGCCATTTGATAGATCACCAGAACCAGTCCGCAGCTGGCGAGGATGCTCAGCGCCACGAGGGCCAGGTTGGGATCATGAAAGATGGTATTGAACAGGCGGCCCAGGCATATATATAGGAAGTATCCGGGTGGGTGTGGCTGATACACATGGGGATCGAACCGTCGCATACCCAGCGCGAAGTCAACAGAGTCCAAGTCGTAGAGGAAATGGCTGCGGAAGAGAAAACGGGTGGCAGCGACCGCACCGGTCAACAGTAACAAATCAGTGAGATTACGCCGGGACATCATTGATAGAGGTGGAGCAACTTGAAGGCCATTGGAGTGACGGGTCGGCATATTACTTAGGTAACGATTAAACTTGAGTACTTACATCGAGGTGGACAGGTGTCCACGGGGATAAAAATTTACTGGACAATTGCGTATTGTTTAGCTATCAATAACTATCTGCATGACAAAGAATAGGTTCTCCGTATCCCCAACGGTGGACATACGCAGCGACGCGGGATACACACCCGCCCGAATGTGGCGCATCTTTTTTGCAGGGAACGAAATCCCCTGTGTCCCCGAATGCTGCAAGGAATATCTGGTTGTGTTCTGTGCGGATTGAAGGAGATTGCCCCAATATGATTCAGATTGGGTTGTACTCAGAAGACCGGAAACTGCTCTCTGTATTGTCCTCTGCCTTAGGACACGAATTTCAGGTTCAGTTGGAGCCGGATGAGGATAAAGTCGACACTATGCTCTCTCAAGGGAGCTGGGACGCTGTCATCCTCGATCTGGATTCCAACCAGGAATTGTTGAAGCAGCGCATCTCCTCCTGCAAGCGGATTGTGGCCCGCCAGATTTCCTCAGTAGTAATGGCGGATGACAGCATGCGCGGAGTGGCAGAAGAGCTGGTCCGGCTTGGGGCCTATAGTTACTGTCGTAAGCCACCCTCGGTTCGGGAGCTGCGAGCGATCATGCGCCGTGTCCATGAGAGACTGTTGCTGAAGCGCGAACATGAAGCGGTACCACCGCCGATGGAGGAGGTCCTCTCCTGCGACCAGATGATCGGGTCAAGTCCACAGATGCAGCAGGTTTACGATCTTGTTCATCGAGTGGCAAGTCTGAACGCCTCGGTGCTGGTGACCGGCGAGAGCGGCACCGGGAAAGAGCTAATTGCCCGCGCGATTCACAACCTGGGAGCTCACTCGCTCCGTCCTTTTGTGGCAGTCTGCTGTGGAGCGATCCCGGAGACGCTGATCGAGGCGGAGTTATTCGGGCACGAAAAGGGCGCATTCACGGGAACGGTGGGCGCGCGCGAGGGTTATCTGGAGCAGGCGGGCGAAGGCACACTGTTTCTTGATGAGATCGGCGAATTAACGCCTGCGGTGCAGGTGAAGCTGCTGCGCGTTCTGCAGCAGCGCGAGTTCAGCCGCCTGGGCAGCAATAAGCTTCTTCCGCTGCGGGCGCGGCTTATTTTTGCCACACATGCGGACCTTGGCGAGCTGGTTTCACAGGGGAAGTTCCGGCTGGATCTCTATTACCGCATCAACGTGATGAAGATTACGGCGCCTCCGCTGCAGGAGCGTATTGAGGACATCCCGCAGATTGCGAATCATTTTCTGCGCCATTACGCGAAGATCTACCAGAAAGAGATGGAGGATATTCAGCCGAGCGCGATGTCGATGTTGCAGGCCTATTCGTGGCCCGGTAACGTGCGCGAGCTGGAGAATGTGATTCAGAGGGCGATTATTGTGGCCTCGGGCAACAGTATTCGCGAGGAAGACCTGCCGGGAAATATCCACGACGAGAGCCTGGTGGGTATTTGCGACTATCATCCAGCCAACTCGTTTGAGCGTCAGCTGCGCGACTATAAGGTGAAATTGGCGGCGGCGGCCGTCCGTGAGAACAACGGGAACAAGACGCTGGCTGCGCGCAGCTTGAATATCTCGCGCGCATATCTGCACCGGCTGATCCGGCTTGCGGAGCGAGACCCGCTTCTGGCGCAGGAAACCATGGACATGGAATCGGCTTGAGCGCTGCGTCTCTGAGTGGTGGAAGCACTCAAAGGGCCGGCCGTGTCAGCGGTTTTCGAACGATCTTCTCCTTCCCTGTAGTCATCGCCTGCCTGCTGGCGGTGCTGTCTGTGCTGACGGTTCGGGACCGGCTGAATGACCCGGACATGTGGTGGCAGCTCAAGACGGGCGAGGTGATCTGGACTACCCACACGATTCCCACCACAGACCTGTTTTCCTATACAACTGGCCACCATGCTGTGATTCCGCAAGAGTGGTTTTCGCAGGTGCTGATCTACGGCGCGTACAAGCTGGGCGGCTACACGGGTTTGATGCTTTGGCTGTGTTTTTTTACCGCTGCGCTGCTGATCGCCGGGTACATCTTGTGCTCCCTGTACTCGGGAAATGCCAAGATCGGTTTCTTAGGGGCGATGGTTGTCTGGTTTTTTTCCACCGGGGGCCTGGTGGTGCGGCCTCTGCTCATCAGCTATATTCTTCTGGTTCTTGAATTGCTGCTGGTGTATTTGGGATACAAGCGTGACCGTCGATGGTTCTTCGTTCTGCCCCTGTTGTTCGCTCTCTGGGTGAACTGTCATGGATCGTTCTTCCTGGGGCTTGTGGTGCTGGGCATTTTTCTGTTCTGCTCCTTTTTTGGTTTTGAGCGGGGCTCGCTGGTGTGCGTGCGCTGGGATGCGCATTGCAGGCGCGCCTATATGCTGGCAATGCTGCTTTCAGTGGCGGCGCTTTTCGTGAACCCCGTTGGGTTGAAGCAGATCTTCTATCCTCTGGATACTATGCTGCACCAGCCTCTGGTGACGACGCAGATCGATGAGTGGAAGCCGCTGCTGATGAGCGATCCGCGTGCAGTGTGCCTGCTGGGAATTCTTGTTTTTGTATTCCTGTATCTGATTGTTCGACGCTCGGAGCGAATCTTTCTGCATGAACTGCTGCTGCTGGGTATGGGGGCGTGGTCGGCCCTGAGCCATCGCCGCATGTGCTTTGCCTTTGGGATATTTGCCGCGCCGATTGTCTCGCGCCTTCTGTCGGATGCCTGGGATTCGTATGACGCCGCGAAGGATCGCGTGGCGCCCAACGCGGTGTTTATCGTGCTGGCGGCGGCTGCGGTTTTCCTTGCGTTTCCAAGCCGTGCATCGCTGGTGAAACAGGTGGATGACGGAAACCCGGTCAAGGCGGTGGAGTTTATCCGGGCTCATCACCTGACCGGGAACATGCTGAACACCTATCTTTACGGCGGCTATTTGATCTGGGCGATGCCGGAGCATCCGGTATTTATCGATGGGCGCTCGGATTTGTATGAATGGGCCGGCGTGTTCGGGCAATACGGAGAGTGGGCGACGATCCAGAGCGGTCCGAACGCGCTTCTGAACAAGTATGATGTGAGCTTTTGCCTGCTGGACCGCGCTTCGCCGATGGTTCATGTGCTGCCGCTGCTGCCGAATTGGAAACAGGTCTATTCTGACAAGTCTTCTGAAGTTTTCGTGCGGACTGCCGGAGTTCCTTCGAGTTAAGAATAGCCGGGAACCCGGCCACGCGCTTTACGGCAGCGAGGCCCGGATTACCAGATTTAACCCAACCATCAGCACGGCCGATGCGGGAATGACGAGCAGCGCTGTACGGAGACGTTTTGGATCGCCTCCGGCGATGGCTCCTATGACGCGCGAGCTGACGGCGAGGCCGACCCATCCGCAGGTGATGACGAATCCGATTGCGGTACCGGTCATGCGCGGAAAGGCGTCGCCGACGATGGCGAGCGTGGTGGGGAAGACGGGAGCCATGGCGAGTCCGGCGAGGAAGACGAGCACGAGGGCCTGGGCGGGCTTGCGTACGCGGAGCATGAGAAATGTTGTCATTGCCATGAAGATCGACGCGGCCAACGTGACGTTGAGGGCGGAGGCGTGGATAAGGATGAATGAGACGCCGAGGCGGCCGATCAACAGGCCGAACGCGAAGCCAAGCGAGAGGATGTTGAGCGCGCGCGACTCGGGGATTCCCTGCGCGATGAGGTGGCGCGCGAGCCAGTTCCAGACGCCGACCTCGCACCCGATGTAGAGAAACAGAAAAAGGCCGAGCACGAAGAGCAGCGGGCGGCCGAGCACCGGTCCTGCATCGGCGAGGATGAAGCGGCCCGCTCCGGTGGGCGGCGGCATTTTGGTGGCGGTCTGGATGCCGAGCGTGATGATGGCGAGAATGGCGACGGTATAGCAGAGCCGCATCCAGTTTCGCTTGAAGAGATTGGCGGAGATGAAGGGCGTGGCGAGTCCGCCGAGCCCGAAGAAGAGATTGACGAGGTTGAGGGCGGTTGCACGGTGGAGGGAGTCGACATCGCTGACCAGGGCGTTGGCTCCGGTAACGACGATTCCGCCGCCGATTCCGAGAAGGAACAGCAGAAACATGATGCTGCGGTAGCCGGAGGAGCGGGGCAGCGCGAGGAGCGCGGCGGAGATGAAGGCGAGGCCGAGGATGAGGCCGATCTTTTTGCCTTCGTCGTCGAGCAGCGGGCCGACGGCGAGCGAGGCGAGGATGAGACCGAGTGCCTGTGCAAAGGCGATGGTTCCGTTCTGGCTGGGGGTGAGGTGGAAGCGGTCGGACAGGTCGGGGAGAATGGTGCCGAGCATGGCGGCAATCATTCCGTAGATAAAGATGGCGACGATAGCGGCGAAGATTAACACGCGGCGAGGGTCCTTTCGATTGCCTGCTTATGCGACGGGAATATCGATCCAACAATGTGTGCTGTGGCTTTTCAATTCGGCTTCGAGCAGAACGAGCTGCCGGAGGCCGTCTGAAAATTGCGGATACTCAGCAGGCGCGGCGGGGTCGGCGACAGAGGCATAGAAGCGGCGGAAGAGCTGCTTGAAGGTGTCGTCGTAGCCCTCGCTGTGTCCGCCGGGAAGGTCGGCGTAGGTACGAGCGGCGGGCTTGAGCAGCGATGGATCCTTGATGATAATTTCATTGCCGGTGTCGCGGTGGCCGATCCAGAGTTCGTCGGGGCGCTCCTGACTCCACGCGACTCCGGCCTTTGCGCCGTAGATTTCGATGCCAAGGCGATTTTTGCGTCCGGCCGAGCACTGGCTTGCGGTCATGGAGCCGCGCGCACGCTGGCCCATGCGGAAGATAACCGCGCCGAAGTCTTCGGTGTCGACGGGAGTGGGAATGTAATCTTCCGCGCTGAGAATTTTGTTGGCGAAGGTTTCTACTGAATGCTTTGGCCTCTTGCGGACCGGGTGGAAGGTCTGGAGATCGGCGCAGAGCGAGGTGACGCGCAGTCCGGTGATGTGCTCGGCGGCGTCAAACCAGTGGGAGCCGATGTCGGCCATGCAGCGGGCCGGACCTCCGGCTTTGGAGTCGACGCGCCAGTTCCAGTCGGTGTCATAGAGCAACCAGTCCTGCGAATAGGAGCCCTGAACGACGAGGATTTCTCCGAGGTCGCCGGCTTCCCGCATGCGGCGCATCTGCTGCACCATGGGGTAGTAGCGCAGATTGTGGCAGACGCATACGCGCAATCCTTTTTGCGCGGCGAGGGCGGCCAGCTCTTCGGCCTCTTTCGTTGTGATCGCGAGGGGCTTTTCACAGAGGACATGTTTGCCGGCGAGCAGGGCATCTTTCGCCATAGAGAAGTGCAGTGCGTTGGGTGTGCAGATGTGGACGGCGTGAATGGAGGCGTCTTTGAGGATGGTCTGCGCGTCAACGGCAGGCACTCCGAAAGCTGCGCCTAATTTCTGCGCTGCGACCATGTTCCTGCCGGTAATGGCGGCGGGTTCGACGAACTCCACGCGGCGCAGGGCCTCGAGATGCACGCGGCCCATGAATCCTGTGCCGAAGATGGCTGCTTTGATTGGTTTCATGCTGATCTCAGGAATTTGCTTTGGATTAGACCCACCAGACTGCGCCAGGCTGCTCGCGGATTACAAGATCGTTGAGGAGGCCGGCGGCTTTGCTCAGGCCTTCGTCGGCAGAAAGCAGACTGTCTTCATGCTCGATGGAGAGGACGTAGTCGTAGCCGAACATGCGCAGCGTAGAGACGAATTCCTTCCACCACTCGGCGCCGTGGCCGTAGCCGCAGGTGCGGAAGATCCAGCCGCGCTTGCGCTCCTCGGTGTATGGCTTGGTGTCGAGCACGCCGGTGAGCGGCAGATTGGCAGGGTAGAGCTGTGTGTCCTTGGCGTGTACGTGGAAGATGGCGTCGCCCAGCGCGCGGACGGCAGCGATGGGATCGATGTTCTGCCAGAAGAGATGGCTGGGGTCGAAGTTACATCCGACGCTGGGGCCGGCGATGGAGCGCAGCCTGAGCATGGTCTCCGGGCTGTAGACGACGAAGCCGGGGTGCATTTCGATGGCGACCTTGACGCCGTGGTCGGCGGCGAACCTGCCGTGCTGGGTCCAGTAGGGAGTGACGACTTCACTCCATTGCCAGTCGAGAATTTCGAGGTAGTCGGGCGGCCAGGGGCAGGTGACCCAGTTGGGAGATTTTGCGTTGGGCGCGTCTCCGGGACAGCCTGAGAAATCGACCACAATGGGAATGCCGAGCTTTTCGGCGAGCAGGATGGTTTTGCGACTGACTTCCGCGGCCTGTTTGGCGCGCGCGGGGTCGGGATGCAGCGAGTTTCCGTGGCAGCTGAGTGCGCTGATAGAGGTTCCGTGATCGGCGAGAATCTTCTGGAATTCGGCCAGCTCTTCGGCATCGTCGAGCATCGAGAGCTTGCAGTGCGCATCTCCGGGATAGTTGCCGGTGCCGAGTTCCACGGTATGGATGCCGAGGGTTTTGAGTTTGTCGAGAACGGCAGGCAGCGGAAGTTGCGACAGCAGCGGAGTAAAGACTCCCACTTTCATTTGGCTTTTCTCCTCATGGCAGACGCCGGTTCCAAACCTGCCCAAGGCATTTCAGGGCTAGATATGGTCACCGTCCGGGACGAGGAAATCATACGCGAGATGATGCGGGGTGTGCTGCCCCCGCAGGGGATGGCCGGGCTGTGGTGGTTATGCCCGGCCATGCGTGTGCCTTTGTCTGATGCTATTTTTCATCAGGAAAATCCGCGTTGACCGTGGTGCTCTCCCAGACGGCAATCTCTTTTTGCCATTGGGACAGCTTGTCGCGAAATCGCGCGAGCGCGGCTTTGCCGAGGATGAGATGCAGGGGCGGTTCCGGAGAGTTCACGACGGCGAGGATGGCTTCCACTGCCTTCTGCGGGTCGCCGGGCTGTCTGCCGGCCTGCGTTCGGAGGTACTCACGCGCTTTGCCTGCGGTTGCAGCGTACTCTGGGATCTCAACTTCGGCGAGCTTGCCAGACCGGCCTAGAAAATCTGTGCGGAAGGGGCCGGGTTCAACGATCGTGACGTGTACGCCGAGGGGCTTCATTTCGGCAGCCAGCGCTTCACTGAAGCCTTCCACGGCGAATTTAGTGGTGTGGTAAAAGCCCCAGCCCGCGCCACCGACGAGTCCGCCGATGGAGGAAAGGTTGATGATGTACCCGCTGCGTTGTTGGCGGAAATAGGGCAGAAAGGCTCTGGTGGTGCGAATGAGACCGTAGATGTTGGTCTGAAACATGGGCTCGAATTCGTCTTCGGAGACTTCTTCGATTGCACCGGTCACACCGTAACCAGCGTTGTTCACGAGGACATCGACGTGTCCGAAGGCTGCAATTGCCTGCTTTGCGACTGAGGCGATCTCTGCCGGTTTGGTGACGTCGAGCGCGATAGTACGGGCTGTCTCCGGATATTGTCTTTCGAGATCGGCGACCCTGGATTGATCGCGCGCGGTGGCGATGACGTGTTCTCCGCGTTTCAATACTTCCTCGGCGAGAAGACGCCCGAAGCCTGTGGATGCTCCTGTGATGAACCAGACGCGTGAGGATTGAGAACTTTGCATTGCATTGACTCCTTATGTTCTGTGCATGTAGGCGCACTGCGGCGATTATTTATTCGATGCTCGGACGCCGCGGATGACGCAGTTTATGAGGCATGCAGCGGAATCGCTTGCAATTTTAGAGTGCGGCTTTTAACCTTCTTGACCGGGTGGGGTTTGGTCATCCGGCTGACGCGAAATGATTCGACGTCGAAGTTCCGAAGACACACATGGATCTGCTGAGAGTGTTGCAGACTGCCCGGCTGCGACATCAGTGAAACTCGGAGAGAGCGATACGTAACGATGCGACGGCGTGATTTTGTAAAGGCAATCGTGGCGGCATCGGTGTCCGCCAGGACAATGTTCGGACAACAGGCGGCGGCACCTCCGGTAGCGCCTGCCGCGCTTCCGCCGGCATCGGCGCCCGCGGCTCCGGGGCCGGTGCCGTGGATGCGGGGACTGATGCAGGTGAAGCCTCTGCCGGTTCTACCGCTGGTTCCAGACGCGGTGGCGCAGACCGATGCTCACTTTTTTACCGATGAAGAGTTCGCAACCCTGCGGCGATTGAGCGAGATTCTACTTCCTCCGCTCAAGGGAAATCCGGGTGCGGTGGATGCAGGTGCGCCGGAGTTTCTGGACTTTCTTATCGGAGTTTCTCCGGCGGATCGCAAGCAAATGTATCGCTCAGGACTGGACCGGCTGGATACGGAAGCACGGCAGAAATTTGGCGTGCCGTTTGCTGAAATACAGGCTGCGCAGGCAGACCAGTTGCTTCGCCCGTGGCTGCGGACGTGGATGAATGATCATCCTCCTGAGGAACCCTACGCACACTTCATCAACGTGGCGCACAGCGATATTCGCGCAGCGACGATCAACTCGCAGGCGTGGAGTGATGCGGCCAAAGCTGCAGAGCAGGAGACTCCGGATGTGGGCTTGTACTGGTTTCCGATTGAGCCGGATATTCATCGCGATGAGCCTTCGCTGAAGGAGCGGCCGGCCAGAAAACAGAGACGCTCGTGATGCAGCGGTTCCGGCCCACCTGAGTGAACTTATCATTCGCGCCCTTCCTATGAAAACCCTTTTGATGCAAAGAGAATACTGAGACGTTATGGCTGATGAGACAGTAGACGTATTGATTATCGGGTCCGGGCACTCGGGCGGGATGGCAGCGAAGGTTTTGACGGAAAAGGGCATCCGGTGCCTGATGCTGAATGCGGGGCCGATTGCCGATGCGCATCGGGACACTGAAGTGAAACCCGCGTATGCGCTGCCGTTTCGCGGATTCAAGCAGCCGGGTCGCCTGCCGCATGTCTTCCAGTCGAACGAGTTCAATGCGAATACATGGGTGGATGAAAAAGAAGTCCCATATACGTTCGATCCGAACCACCCTTACAACTGGGTGCGGGTGCGGTTGTTCGGCGGGCGGTCGCTGTTCTGGTCGCGACAGTCGTTTCGATTGAGCGACTACGAGTTCAAGGGCAAGACGCATGACGGCTTCGGAGATGACTGGCCGATTTCGCTGGCCGATCTTGCGCCTTACTATTCGCGCGTTGAAGCGATCTTCAGGGTGCGCGGGCGCGCGTACGGGCTGCCTCAGTATCCGGATGGAAATTTTGTTCCGGATGATTCTCCGTGGTCGCAATCGATGCAGCGCGTGATTGCGGCGGGGAAGCAGAAGGATATTCCGGTGTGCAAGGCTCGCGTTTCGCTCGGCGTGGACGGGCTGGCCAGCTCGGTGAATCTGCTGCTGCCGGATGCATTTGCCACCGGGAAGCTGCAGGCGATTCCGAACGTGGTGGTGCGCGAGCTGAGCGTGGACAAGGATACCGGTCTGGTGAATGAGGCGCACTTTGTCGACAGGCTTTCGCGGCGGGAGATGTCAGTAAAGGCGCGCGTGATTGTGCTGGCGGCGGGGACGCTGGAGAGCACGCGGTTGTTGCTGAATTCGAAGCTGGCCAATTCGAGCGGCGTGATGGGCCACTATCTGATTGACCAGGTATATGGGCCGGGCATTGATTGTTCGGTGCCCGAGGCGCGCGATGGCAAAGCAACGCCGGAGTTGACGGGCGGCGCGGCGCTCATTCCCCGCTTCCGGAATCTCGACACCCGGAGCGCGAATTTCATTCGCGGGTATGCATTAAATCTTTACAGCAACCCGGGACCGATGGACCCGCGAAATTTTGCCGCTTATGGCGCGGAGTTGCAGCAGAAGCTGGACAGCTATGACGGGAGCGGGTTCTCAGCCCGGATTATGGGAGAGGTGCTGGCGCACTATGAGCACCATGTGAGCATCGACAAGAACGTGGTGGATGCGTGGAATATTCCGGTGCTGCACGTTTCGACACAGTACACCGATAATGAGTTCAACATGGCGCGCGATGCGGTGGATACGAGCGTTGCGCTGGCGGAGGCGGCGGGCTTTGAGGTGCTCTCGAAGAATTACGATCCGAATCCGCCGGGCTACAGCATTCACGAGCTGGGCACGTGCAGGATGGGGGACGATGCGAAGACCAGCGTGCTCAACAAGTGGAACCAGAGCCATGACCTTAAGAATCTTTTTGTGGTGGATGGCAGCGCCTTTGTGAGCTCGGGATGGCAGAATCCGACCATGACGATCGTGTCGCTTGCCATGCGGGGCTCAGAGTATCTGGCGGAGCAGATGCGGCGGGGCGAGATTTAAGAAGCTGAGTGGCAAATGTTTTGAATGAAAGAAGGTGCGCTTTGAAGTATTCACGCAGGGACTTTGTTAAGGGCGGTGCTGCATCGCTGGCTTGTGGTGCGGCGCTTCTTCGCAGCGGCGAGCTGTATGCGGAGGAGCTGCATTTGCCGCTTGGGCTTCAGCTTTATTCCGTGAGGGAGATGCTGCCGAAGGATTATGACGGGACGCTGAAGGAGGTTGGCGCGTTGGGGTATCGCGAGGTGGAAGCGGCGGGATATTACAACCACAGCGCGGCAGAGGTGAAGCAGGCGATGAAGAATGCCGGACTGAACCTGGTGAGCGCGCACTATTCGCTGAACGACCTGCAACGGCAACTGGATCAGATTCTGGCATTCAACAAGGAGCTGGGAGTTGGCCACATTATCTGTGCGTTTCCCGGCTATAAAGACCCTTCGCGCTTGAAGGGCATGAGCTCGCAGGAGAGGATTCGTGCATTCACGATTGAGGATTGGCGGTGGAATGCGGACCAGTTCAATGCGATCGGCGAGAAGGTCAACGCGGTTGGGATGAGGTTCGGCTACCACAATCACACGATGGAATTTCACGAGCAGGACGGCGTAGTTCCATATGTGGAGCTGCTGCGGCTGACAGATCCGGCGAAGGTGACCATGGAGATGGATTGCGGCTGGGTGGTGGTGGGCGGTGGCGATCCGGTGGCTTACCTCAAGAAGTATCCGAAGCGGATTACCATGCTGCACGTGAAGGATTTCAAGGGGCTGACGGTGCCCGCGTCGATTACGAATCCGCCTCCGGCTACGGAGCTTGGGCGGGGCTCGATTGACTATCGCCCGATCTTCCGTGAGGCGGCGAAGCACGGCTACGTGAAGCATTGTTTTGTTGAACAGGAGGAGTTCGATGTGCCCTGGAAGGAATCGCTGAAGGTCGACGCGGCGTATATGCGGAAGCTGGGGGCGACTTAGCGCACTATGCTACGTCATCTGAGTCTTACTCAGCGAATGTTCCGCCAGTCGAGGACGACTTTGCCGGAGTTTCCGGATCGCATCGCGTCGAAGCCTGCCTCGAATTCGTTATAGGGAAGACGATGGGTAATGACCTTGCTGATGTCGAGCCCGGACTCGAGCATGGTCGTCATCTTGTACCAGGTCTCGTACATCTCGCGCCCGTAAATGCCGCGGATGGTGAGCTGGCTGAAGATTACCGTGCTCCAGTCAATGGCCATTTCTGTGGGCGAGGGAATGCCGAGCAGGGCTACCTTTGCGCCATGGCTTAAGTTCCCGAGCATCTGTCGGAACGCGATCGGGTTGCCGGTCATCTCCAGGCCGACATCGAAGCCCTCCTGCATGCCGAGTTGCTTTTGCACCTCTTCGAGCGAGGTCTCTCGGGGATCAACGGCGAGCGTGGGCCGGGCCGCTTTCATGGCGAGATCGCGACGATACGGATTCAGGTCGGTGATGACCACATGACGCGCTCCCGCGTGACGAGCCACCGCGGCGGCCATGATGCCGATCGGGCCGGCTCCCGTGACGAGCACATCCTCGCCCAGGAGCGGGAACGCCAGCGCGGTGTGGACGGCATTTCCAAAGGGATCGAAGATGGCAGCTACATCCAGAGGAATGCCGGCTGAATGGCGCCAGATGTTGGCCATGGGCAGAACGATATATTCGGCAAACGCGCCGGCTCGATTGACTCCGATGCCCTTGGTATGGGCGCAGAGATGCCTGCGGCCCGCGAGGCAGTTGCGGCAGCGTCCACAGACGACGTGGCCTTCGCCGCTGACAATGTCTCCAGGATGGAAGTCTGTCACGTTGGAGCCGACTTCAACAACCTCGCCGACGAATTCATGGCCGATCACGAGCGGAACGGGTATGGTCTTCTGTGCCCAGGCATCCCACTCATAAATATGCAAGTCAGTTCCGCAGATTCCCGTGACCAGAACGCGAATTTTGACGTCGTTGATGTCTATTCGCGGTTCCGGAACATCTTGCAGCCACAGACCTCGTTCCGCGCGGGATTTCACCAGAGCCTTCATGCACTTGACCTCTTTTCGGCAATTTTTCGCGAAAACGGCACTCTTCAAAAGCGCAGCCTTAACGCGAATTCTTATCTTCCGCAGGCATGGGGGTGAAACCCCGGCGACCATCTGGAAGATACATTGTAAGGAAAATTGAAAGATCTGGCAGAAGCATGCTCGTTATGATTCAGGCAAAGCAAAGATGCTCTAATTGAAAGGAGCGCCTTTCCGCACGTGACGCAGAATATTGACCAGCAAGGCTTTGATGTGATTGTGGTGGGCGCTGGCGCCGCCGGTCTTCTGTGCGCCATTGAGGCGGGGCGTCGCGGCCGTCGCGTGGCGCTGCTTGATCGCGCAGAGCGTGTGGGGAAGAAAATTTTGATCTCAGGTGGTGGACGCTGCAACTTCACCAATCTGCATTGCGGTCCGGAAAACTTTCTCTCCGCCAATCCTCACTTTGCCCGTTCCGCGCTGGCACGCTACACGCCGTCCGATTTCATCGCCCTGATGGAGAAGCATGGGATTGCTTACCACGAAAAGACGCTTGGGCAACTCTTCTGCGACGGGTCGGCAGAACAGGTCGTCAACATGTTGCTCCGGGAGTGTGCAGCGGTTGGTGTCACTGTTTTTCTCCGGGTAGACGTCCGGGAGGTGCGGCGTGAAGATCATCAAGGAAAGGATCATCGTGCTGGACAAATGTTTGCTCTACGGACGGATACCTCTTCGCTCTCCGCTCCAGCGATGATTGTGGCCACCGGCGGTCTGTCGATTCCGAAGATGGGAGCGACCGGCTTCGGATACGATGTTGCCCGCCAGTTTGGCGTTCCAATCCATGCGTGCCGCCCCGCATTGGTGCCTCTGGTGCTTGGCCGAGTGCAGGCAGCGAGTTTTTGTGATCTGGCTGGCGTTTCTGCCGAGGTCCGGGCGTCCATTGGCAGGCGCAGCTTCCGGGAAAAATTGCTGATCACACATCGCGGAATCAGCGGTCCGGCTGTGCTGCAGATTTCGTCCTACTGGGATGGCGTTGCGCCGGTGATGGTGGATTGGGCTCCGGGGCAGGAGATTCTGTCGGCGATGCGGGGATTCCCGGGCGGTCGCGATCTGGCAAACGCAAAGGCAGCTCTGCGTGCGAGGCTCCCGGTCAGGCTGGCGGATCGGCTGCTGGACGTGGCCGCGCCGCAGGCCTGGACCAATCATGCGCTGGCGCAGTTAGAGCAACGCCTGCACGCGTGGTCGTTCACGCCCACTGGCACGCAAGGATACGAAAAGGCGGAGGTCACAGCGGGCGGAGTGAGCACGGACGCGCTGTCAGCGCAGACGATGGAGTGCCGGGATGTGCCGGGGCTTTACTTTATCGGCGAAGTGGTAGATGTAACCGGCCAGTTGGGTGGATTTAATTTCCAATGGGCATGGGCGTCGGGCGCAGCGGCCGGGCGGGCCGTGTGACGGGCTGATTTTGACACGGGAACCGCCGGACAGTGGCAAACCCATCATCGTTTTTGTGGTCAATCGTCAATGGCGATTTTGGTTGTCAGGCGATGCACAGAATCTAGAATACTCGTTGAGGAAGCTCATGAAACGGCTCTGCAAGTTTGCACTCTTTGGTATGGCGGCAACCACTATTGCGTGGCCCCCACAGGCAGCAGCGAGTCAGACGGTGACAGCTGCACACGTTAAGGCATCCAATTCGGGCATGTACATCCTGCGTCTCGATCCAGCACTTGATGCTGTGATCGCGCCGGGCACAAAGATTGAGCGGGTCGCGACCGGCTTCACTTTTACTGAGGGGCCGATGTGGCGGGAAGGCCGGCTTTGGTTCTCGGACGTGCGCGGCGACAAACTACGCGCTGTTACTCCGGATGGCAGAGTCCAGGTTCTACTCAATAACTCGGGCGGAGTCAAACATAAAACACCGGGCCTCGATCAAGGTTCGGATGGCATGGCGCCGGGCCCGGACGGCTCAGTGTTCGTTTGCCTGCAAGGGGGCCGCAAGATCGTGCGCCTGGACGATGAGATGCACGAATCGGTTGTGCTTGACTCTTATCAGGGGAAAAAGCTCAACAGTCCGAACGATCTTGTGTTTGCGCCCGACGGCTCGCTATGGTTCACCGATCCGCCCTACGGCCTCGAAGGCATGGATAAGTCTCCTGACAAGGAGCTGCCTTTCAATGCCGTGTTTCGCTACGCCCATGGCAAATTGACGCCGGAGATCACCAATCTTACTCTGCCGAATGGCATCGGATTCTCGCCGGATGGAAAGATCCTTTACGTCTCCAACAGCGGTCCGAAGATGTATGTGAAGGCCTTTGATGTGGGGCCGCACGGCAAGCTTTCCCATGGCCACATTCTGATTTCTTACCCTGACCATTCGGCAGGCCCGGGCATTCCCGATGGGCTCAAGGTCGACATGGCCGGCAATGTGTGGACGACGGGGCCGGGCGGCATACGCATCGTCACGCCGCAAGGCAAGGTGCTCGGACAGATCAAGTTGCCGGAAGTCGCCGCCAACCTCGGCTTTGCAGGAGATGGTCACACCCTATACATTACTGCTTCCACCAGCATCTATCGGCTGCGTGTCAAGACGCGCGGCGAGCTTCCGCTCTATGACAAGCAATTGCCCGGGAATGGATCTGCCGGTGCACAACCATAAGCTCACGATGCTCTGACTCAATAGCCGAGCTGTTTATTGACTACATTCAGCAATGGCTCGTTGTTCTGAAACCTTGCATATTGCGCCAGGAAAAAGCGCATCGCATCCGCATTCCAGCCCACCACGTTGTCGGCACAATGCGGCGAGAGCAGCACGTTATCCATTCCATAGAGCGCACTTCCGGCCGATAGCGGCTCGTGCTCCATCACGTCCAGCCCAGCGCCCTTGATTCGTCCTTCGGTCAAGGCGCGCACAAGTGCATCCTCATCGATGACGGCTCCGCGCCCGATATTCATCACAGTGGACGTTGGTTTCAAGACCGCAAATTCGGCATCTCCTATCATGTGCCGCGTTTCCGGAGTGAGCGGGGCGGCCACGACGATGTAGTCACAGAGCGCCAGCATGTCGTGAAGCTCTGCAGGGCTGTAATACCGCTCGATCAGCGGATCGGATTCGGCGGGGGCGTGCCGCCTGGTCGCAAAGATTCGCATTCCCATGGCGTGCGCGCGGGTCGCCACCGCTCGGCCGATGTCTCCGTAGCCGACGATCCCCAGTACCTTTCCTTCGATTCTTTCCACATCGAACGGGGCCCACTGCCGGGCAGCTTGATTACGGCGCATGCGCGGGATGTCTTTGGCAAAATACAAAATCGCGGCCAACGCGAACTCGCCCAGCGCGGCGCTGAACACACCCTTTCCGTTGGTCAATATAACGTCGCTATGTACCAGCTCAGGGAATATCAGGTTGTCCAGGCCGGCAGATTTGGAGTGGATCCAGCGCAGGTTTTTGCATCGCAAGAAGGTTTCGCGGAGCATCTCGCGTGATCCTGTCCAATACAGAACGGCAGTCACATCCTTCGCCAGATCGGATGATGACGGATCGTCCGACAGGAAGTGGGGCACATTCTCGAGCAACGCAAGCTCGGGGTCCTGATGCTTCGCAACCACGCATACTTTCTTCTGATAGGCCATGCTCCCATGTTGACATATCACGGTGAATTCCTGCCGCCATTGTGAGCGGAGTCAGCTGCGCCGCCCTCGCGCATTTACATTTGGCGCGCAGTCCCTCATGCTGGATGGAAAGAGGGCTTGTATATGGCGTCGGACGTATCACAGATTATGGGATTGTCGTTGGTTGGGGATGAGGTTTGCGCAGGCGGCGGAGCCGCATTTCGCGCAGTTAACCCGGCGACTGGCCAGGAGCTTGAGCCGCGTTTCTACTCGGCCTCGGCGACAGATATCGACCGCGCGGCCAACTTTGCGGCGGATGCTTTTTTACCCTTTGCTGCTCTCAGCGGACGCGAGCGGGCATCGCTTCTGCGTCGCATTGCGGAGGAGCTTACGGGCATCGGAGCCGAGCTGGTCGAGCGCGCCAATCTCGAAACCGGGTTGCCTGTTCCACGTCTTCAAGGCGAGCTGGGCCGCACGACCGGCCAATTCAAGCTGTTCGCGGAGGTTCTGGAAGATGGCTCGTGGATCAACGCGCGGATTGATGAAGCGCTGCCGGATCGCAAGCCGATCCCTCGACCTGATCTTCGCTCGATGCTTCGCCCATTGGGTCCGGTTGCGGTTTTCGGCGCGAGCAATTTTCCGCTGGCCTTCTCGGTTGCGGGTGGAGACACCGCGTCGGCGCTGGCGGCGGGCAATCCCGTTATCGTCAAGGCGCATCCGGCCCATCCGGGCACGAGTGAGCTGACAGCAAGGGCTGTTCGCAAAGCAGTCCACGAAAGCGGCTTGCCGGTGGGAGTTTTTTCCGTCCTCTTTGACGCGGGGATTCAGGTTGGCGTATCTCTGGCGCAACATCCTGCGATCAAGGCGATCGGGTTTACAGGCTCCGCGAGCGGTGGTCAGGCATTAATGAGGCTTGCCTCCGGACGCGCCGAACCGATCCCCTGTTACGCAGAGATGGGCAGCACGAATCCGGTGTTTGTCCTGCCCGGGGCGATGAAGGCGCGCAGTGATGGGCTGGCGCAGGGATTGCAGGCTTCCTTCACGCTGGCGTCGGGGCAAATGTGCACCAAGCCCGGAGTTGTTTTTGTGCCGGAGCACGAGAGCGAGCCATTTGTCGAGACGCTGCGTGCAGGCGTTTCTACACTGAGCAGCCACGGAATGCTGACGCACGGCATTGCGTCAAAATATGGGCAGACGATTCAACAGCGTCTGGATGAGGGAAGCGTCGACTTGCTCAGCGGGGAGCAGAATCATGCGGACTCCCAGGCCGCTGTGGCTGCGCCCACGGTCTTCCGTATCGCACTGCAGGAATTTCTGGCTGATCCTGAGCTTGGCGAAGAGGTCTTCGGCCCCACGACGCTGCTGGTTCACTACGGCGACGAAGTCGAGCTGATCGATGTGGCGCAGAGGCTGCACGGTCATCTCACCGCGACGATTCACGGCACCGAAGAAGACCTGGCCGGCGCGGGCGAACTCATCCGCATCCTTGAGACGAAGGCAGGACGCCTCATCTTCAATGGCTTCCCAACCGGGGTTGAGGTCAGCCACGCCATGATTCATGGTGGCCCTTTTCCTGCGACCTCCGATGGCCGCTCGACTTCGGTTGGCAGCCAGGCGATCTACCGCTTCACGCGGCCGGTCTGCTACCAGAATTTTGCGGATGCGGCGCTTCCAGCCGAGCTCCGGCGCGGAAACCCTCTCGGCATTTTGCGCATGGTGAACGGAGCCTACACGCGCGAGCCACAGCCATAGAGCATGTTTCGTTCGCGCTCAGGCAACGTGGTTTTCGAGAGTACCGATCCCGTCGATGGTGATGCGGATGAGGTCGGCGTTTCTTAGCGTGAAGTCATCTTGCGGCACAATGCCGGTGCCGGTCATCAGAAACGCTCCGCGCGGAAAACTCAGCTCCCGGAATAGATACGCAGTCAACTGCTCGGGGTCACGCTTCAGTTCGGTCAGCGTGGTACTCCCGGCAAAGGCAATCTCGCTACCGCGCATGATCTCCATGCGAATGGCCGTCGTCCTGGGAAGCGGTCCTTCGGCAAGCAACACTGCCGGGCCGAGCGCGCAACTGCCGTCGTACACTTTTGCCTGCGGGAGATAGAGCGGGTTTTCACCTTCGATATCCCGCGAACTCATATCGTTGCCGATCGTGTATCCGACCAGCTCCCCGCGAGCGTTGATCACAAGCGTCATCTCCGGCTCGGGCACGGACCATGTTGCGTCAGCCCGGACACGCACCGCTCCCCCAGGTCCGACGACCCGCCAGCCTGCTCCCTTGAAGAAGAGCTCCGGGCGCCCGGCAGCGTAGACACGGTCATAGAAGGTGCCTCCGCCGGCATCCTTGCTTTCCTCGATGCGTGCGCTGCGGCTTCGGTAGTAGGTCACGCCCGCGGCCCATACCTCCTGGCCGACGATAGGGGCCAGGGCAGTCGATGGATCGAAGCTTGCGATTGCGCCACCAGTGGCTTCACGGACAATTTCCAATAACCGTGTGCTGCACAGGAGTTCGTCCCAACTCCCGGCAGGGACGTGGTAGAAGCTGCCGTTTTGCTCTACGAAAATTCCTTCAGCGCCGCGATAAAGTTTCACGTTTCAGCCTCTTCTTCGGCATGTGCAACGGTGTTGAAATCATCCTTCTGCGCGCCCCGCGCAAGTTGCGCGATGATCGCATCCACATCATATACGCAACCTCCCCACACCCCTCCGCTTGTCTGGATCAATGCTGCCCAGAGTTTGGTGTCGTCCGGCATGGAGGGATGGGGCGCGAGGTCAGTCCGTGGCGACCGGGCAGCGAGGCGTCGCACGCCCTCGTCTGCCGTGAAACGCTCGCCCGACTCGCCCACCAGATCGACGGTTCCATGCAGCGCGCTACGATCGACGATGATTTGAATCGTGTCTCCTTCACGCACCCGTCCGATCGGACCGTCGGCGAGCGCCTCCGGCGAAATGTGGCCGATGCAGGCTCCGGTGGAAACCCCGCTGAAGCGTGCGTCCGTCAGGACAGCGACGTGCTTGCAGAAAGGAAGACTCTTGAGCGCGGAAGTGACCTGGTAAACCTCCTGCATTCCGGCGCCGGCGGGCCCTCCACAGATCAGAACCACGACGTCGCCGTGGGAGATTGCTCCGCGCTTGATTGCTTCGATCGCCGCCGCTTCTGTGGTAAAGACGCGCGCCGGTCCTATGTGGCGATAGACGTTGTGTTCGTCGATCAGCGACGGGTCGATGGCTGTGCTCTTGATGACCGAGCCTTCCGGCGCAAGGTTTCCTGCGGGGAAGCAGACCGTTGCGGTAAGGCCGCAGGCCTTTGCCCGGTCCGGCGAGAGGATGACCTCGTCGGCTTCCACGCGGTCGAGGGCGTGCAGCCCTTCTTTCATCCTGACGCGTCGTTCGCTTTGCTCCCACCAGTCGAGGTTCTCGCCAAGCGTCTCGCCGGTCACGGTTCGAACACCAGTGTCGAGCAGCCCTGAGTTCCGCAGGTGCAACATGACTTCGGGAACTCCTCCTGCGAGAAAGACCTGGACGGTCGCAAAACCTTTCGGCCCGTTCGGCAAGGCATCGACCAGCCTTGGAACCTGGCGATTGACGGAAACCCAATCCTGCATTGTCGGCCGTCTCAGCCCTGCCGCGTGCGCGATGGCAGGGAGATGCAGCAGCAGATTGGTGGAACCTCCAAATGCGGCGTGGACCACCATTGCGTTCCGGATGGAGGCGTCCGTGATCACGTCGCGTGTGCCGATTCCCAGTTGCGTCATCCTCAGCATGGCCCTCGCCGAGCGGGTTGCGGCATCCAGCCACACTGGCTGGCCCGAAGGAGCAAGCGCTGCATGCGGAAGCGACAATCCCAGCGCCTCTGCCACGACCTGCGAGGTCGCCGCAGTCCCCAGAAACTGGCATCCACCGCCGGGCGAGGCGCATGCCTTGCAGCCCATCTCAGCCGCATACTCAAGCGTGATCTGGCTCTGCGCAAAGCGCGCTCCGATGGTCTGGATCTTGCCGGCATCCTCGCCTTCATCCGGCAGCAAGGTAACTCCGCCGGGCACCAGAATGCTCGGATACGCTCCGGATGAGGCGAGCGCCATCATCATCGCAGGCAAGCCTTTGTCACAGGTTGCAATGCCGATGACGCCCTTGCGGGTGGGCAGCGAACGCATCAAACGCCGCAACACGATTGCGGCATCGTTCCGATATGCGAGTGAGTCGAGCATGCCGTGGGTGCCTTGCGTGCGCCCGTCGCATGGGTCGGTACAGGCTCCCGCAAATGGAATCGCATGACGGTAGCGCAACTCGCGCGCCGCCTCCGCCACCAGCAGTCCAACCTCCCAGTGTCCAGTGTGAAAGCCGAGCGCAATCGGCGTTCCGTCCTGCGCTCTCAGCCCTCCATGGGTGCTCAGGATCAGAAACTCCGGATCGAGCAGGCGAGTTGGTTCCCATCCCATTCCTGCGTTCTGCGTCAGTCCAAAGAGGTTGCCGGAGGGCTGGTTCAACAGCATGGCAGGCGTGATCGGCAGGGTGCCACCCGGTCCCGGAGCATGTGTGCGCAAGTCGCTAAAAATCGATGGATCGCTGTCGAGCACACGGGCTGCCGTCAAACCGCTTTTTTGATCGTCCGCCTCAGCCTTCATGCTTCATTCTCTCCCACCGCCTGGCCCTGGGCTGTGTGGCCGGGCTTCTGGCTGACCTTCATATCGCCGAGCAGCAGCATCAGGCCGGCTGAGACAATGAGCGACACGGCCATCAGCAGATAGCTGTCCCGCGAGCTGCCAGTGGCGCCCTGGAGCCACCCTACGAAGTAGGTGCCGAAAAACGCGCCCAGTGCACCGGAGCTGTTGATGAGGGCGAGCGCCTCCGCGGCGGCGGTCTTCGGCACGCGTTCCGGCACGATCGCAAAAAAAGGTCCGTAGGGCGCGTACATACAAGCGCCCGCCACGACGAGCCCGGCAAAGGCGATCGCAAAACTGGAGCGCGCAAAGAGAAACGAAACTGCGAGCGCGATCCCGGCGATCAAGAGAAAGGGCCATACCAGCGATTTGCGTCTCAATTTCTTATCGGACCGGTGTGCCGCAAAAAACATCAACAGAATTGCAGCCAGATAAGGGACAGCGGAGAGGAGCCCCGTCCTTCCAATTGACAATGCTGCGCCCTGTCGCACGATCGTTGGCAGCCATAACACAAAGCCGTATATGCCAAGGCTCCAGCAGAAGTAGACGATACAGAGCAGGATCACATCGTTTCGTAACAGCGCCGATTTCACGTTTTTGACGGGCGCAACACTGCGTTGCTCCTCAGCCAGCTGGCCTTCCAGCAGATCCTTCGCTTCGGGCGTCATCCAGTTCGCATCGGCTGGCTTATCTCGCGCGACCGCAAGCCACACCACGGCCCACAAGAGCGCAGGAAGGCCCTCATAGATAAATGTCCGTTGCCAGCCGAATAGCTGAATCAAATAGCCGGTGATTGCCGACATCCAAAGCACAGTGATGGGATTGGCTGCAATCAGCAGAGCATTGGCACGCGAGCGCTCCGCCTTCGTAAACCACCGCGTAAGCAGTAGCAGCATTGCCGGGAAGATACAGCTCTCGGCTACGCCAAGCAGAAAGCGATCCAGTGCCAGCACCCAGAAAACATGAAGGATGCCGGTCAGGGAGGCCAGGATTCCCCATAGGCTCAGTGCCACGAAGATAAGCCAAACCGGGCTGCGCTTTCCCAGCAGCATCGTTCCGGGAAGCTGAAAGGCAAAGTAGCCCAGAAAAAACAGGCTGCCCAGCAAAGAGTTCTGTTGCGGGGTGATGCGGAGCGTCATCGCGAGGCCGGCGGCCGCGCCCATCCCGTAATTTGCACGATCGAGATAAGCCAGGCTGTAGGCAATGAACACCACCGGCAGCAAATACCACCAGCGGCGCCGCAGACCAGCCGCTGCAGGATCCAATGCGCTCTTAGAAGGTTCTTTCCCGGTATGGACGTTGACGATTGGAGACACCGAATCGATCCCTATTCCTGGCATCGTGATTGTATCGATAGAAGACGCCGCCGTCCTTCCAGGGACTGCAAACCGGGTCAAGAATTTATTTTGCGATAGGAATCGCTGGTCGGCGCGCGTCTCTTTATCCGGAGCCAGTCAACGGCGCACGCCACTAACTTCTCACTGGCGCACCCATCGGGGAAGCCACCGACTCACTGCGATTCGCATATTTGCGCCAGGCGAAAAGGCCACGCATTTGCGCGATCATCGCAACTGCTATATGCCAATCGTTCGCAACAAAAGGCCCGCCAGACCAAACCGATTATCCAAATCAATCGACCCAATCAAAGGAACGAGTGACTGCGCGTTTCCAGTGGGCGTACATATCCTCACGAACTCCGCCGTCCATGCTTGGATTCCATATTCGGTCGACCGCCCAGTTTTCCCGTAGATCTTTGAGATCTATAAAGTAGCCAACTGCCAGCCCGGCAGCATAGGCTGAGCCCAAAGCCGTGGTGGCACCCTTGGTGCTTGTGCGCACGACCGGTCTGTTGAGAATGTCCGCCTGGAACTGCATCAACAGTTCATCTGCTACCATCCCGCCGTCGGTGCGAAGTACGTCGAGGGTGATTCCGGAATCTTTTTCCATCGCCTCAAGCACATCCCTCGTTTGAAATGCAGTCGCTTCCAGAGTTGCGCGGGCGATGTGGCCTTTGTTGGTGTAGCGAGTCAAGCCGGCGATGATACCCCGAGCGCTATCTTTCCAGTAAGGGGCGTATAAACCGGAAAAGGCGGGAACGAAATATACGCCGCCGTTGTCCTTCACTGTTTTCGCCAGCGATTCGATGTCTGCGCTGTTGTGAATCAGGCCCAGATTGTCGCGCACCCACTGCACCAGCGCGCCGGTGATGGCAATGCTCCCTTCCAAGGCGTAGTGGGCCGGTTGGTTGCCGAATTTATATCCCACGGTCGTGAGTAATCCAGATTTCGAATCAAGCTTCCGCGTGCCGGTATTCATCAATAAAAAGCAGCCTGTGCCATAGGTGTTCTTTGCTTCGCCGGGCTCAAAGCAAGCTTGTCCCACCAAAGCCGCCTGTTGGTCGCCCAGGATTCCCGCAATGGCCACATCCTTAATGGAGGGCTCGATGGCATGTCCATAAATTTCGCTACTTGATCGAATCTGGGGCAGCATGCTTGCAGGGATTCCAAATTCTTCGAGAAGTTCTCTATCCCAGGACAACGTTTCCAGATTCATCAGCTGAGTGCGGCTGGCATTCGTGACGTCCGTAATATGGATGCCACCCTCAACGCCGCCGGTAAGGTTCCAGAGCAGGAAGGTATCGATGTTGCCGAAGATAGCGTCACCGGCCTCAGCTAACTCACGGACACCCTTTACATGTTCAAGAATCCAGCGAATCTTCAGGCCACTGAAATATGTGGTGAGCGGCAAACCGGTCTTTTGGCGAAATCGATCCTGACCTCCAGCCTTTGCCAACTCGCTTACATAATCTGCAACCCGCGTGTCCTGCCACACAAGCGCGTTTCCGATCGGTTTGCCGGTTTTGCGATTCCACACGACGGTCGTTTCGCGCTGATTGGTGATCCCGATAGCCGCCAGGTCCTTAGGCTGAAGCGGGGCATTCGCCATTGCTTCTGCGATTGCTTCGCGCGTGTGTTGCCAGATCTCGTCGGAATTATGTTCAACCCACCCGGGGTTGGGATAGATTTGCTCGTGCTCTTTCTGGGCGATCGATATGATGCGCCCAGCGCGGTCAAAAACGATGAAGCGCGAACTGGTTGTCCCTTGATCAATCGCGCCAATGTAGTGTGCCAATGTAGTTATCCTCCAATCCGTTCTTGTTCCACACGCCAGCGGCGGCCAGCGGCGATAACCCCGTCTATGTTTGGGCGTCTCGCTCAACCTGCTGCGGCATGGCCGGCGATCAGTGAGGAAGGCCGTTCCCGAGACGGCCCCGCCGCGTCCAAAAGGTACTCAATCTTTTCCACGTAGGTCTCAATAGCTGCAATCGTAATGCGCCGGCCCATCCCAACTCTTCCGCCATCATCTGCTGTCTGGTGAGAATCGAGTCCGCGCGGACTTATTTCCATGGTTTGAGCCTTGGCCACAGCACCTGGAGGGTGGGAGTCAATCCGCGGCAGTGATAGATGGGAAAGTCCTCGTCGGGCCGGGAATACGGGTCCACGGGGTGTGCAATCTCGCGCAAGGACTGGCAGTGGAGCAAATACTTTTCTGGCGAATCTTCGTCAAGCAGAATGATGCTCTGGCCTGTGTAATTGCGCGGACCCCATATCCAATAGTTATTGCTATCGCTGATCGATTTGGGCAACCCGTACTTCGGACCAAATAAATCAATGGCTCCCGCCTCGCCGTAATTCGGCGCTCCAATCGCCGTTACACGTTGCTCCTCAGGAGACAGAGAATGAAAATAGGCCGCGACGATTCTTACGCGTTCTTCCCATCCAAACATATCCGCATAGATTTGTGGCAGTTGACTCTGGGGCTCATGCTCGAACTTCTGTTGTTGAATACCAAATTTCTTCGTGTATGCGATGTAGTCTTTGACTGGCAAAAGTGGAAGTGCGGTAGGGGCGATCAGCGCACCCACTGCCAGCATTGTCAGCGCATAAATCGGGCGGAACGATCGCAGCCACCGCCTTTCGGTTAACTGCTCAAAAAAAACCGCGCCAGGTGCAAACGCAATCGGATAGACCGGAGCGACATAATAGAACTTCCCCTTGAGCAGCAGCATCAGACCAAGAACGGTCAGAAAACCCCAGCCAAGCACCGAGTAGTGCCTTCCGCGCGGAGAAAACAGAAACCACACGCCAAGAACAACGAGCAGCGCCGGAATGAATGAGAGCATCTGCGTTTGCTGTGCAAGATAAGGAAGCGGCGGCAACATCACGTCGCGTCCGTTGTGGCGAACAGCGCTAACCAGCTGGACAAAGGGAAAGTTCCAGTGCAATTGCCAGAGGAAATTCGGCAGCGCGATGAGCGTGGCCAGGGCAATTCCTGCCCAGAACCAGGGGCGGGCAAGACTCCGCCGCAACGGCGAGGCTATGACGCCGGCGAGGAGTCCCACAACCAGGAACAGGACGCCGTACTTGTTCAACAGCGTAATCCCGACAACGCCTCCGATCCACAGCCAGAGCCTTTGATTGTCCGTCTGAATCAGGTCCACAATGAGCCACGCGAGCAGTGTCCACAACAGTGGATCGAAGGCGTTCATTGTGAAGAGCTGCGAGAGCATAAGGAAAACCGGTGCAACCAACACCGCAAACGCGGCAAGAAAAATTGCCCAGCGGCGCCCACCGAGCTTGCGCGTCAGCAGTGCGGTGAAAATGATCGTGCCCACGTCGGCCAACATCGGCAGAAGGCGAATCGCATAGAGCGAAGTGCCAATCGTATGCTCTAGAAGCCAGGCCATCCACGCGATCATCGGTGGCTGATCCATGTATCCCCACGCCGGATGCTGGCCGCATGCAAGGTAATACAGCTCGTCGCGAAAGTAGCCATAGTGTGGAGCGGCCACCAGATAGAGCGCTACGCGGACGAGCGCGACGTATGCGACCAGAGCGAAACTGCCAGTGAAGCGACTGTGGGACGAACTGGAAGGCACAACGACGGGTGCGCTTGTCAAAGCTATTCTCTCCGTGCGGTCAAATCGAGGTCACCAATTTCCATTCACGTCAGGCTAAATATGCGTCCAGGGCCAGACCTAGCCTCATTGCCTCGCGGCAAAATGGAAGGCTGTCAGTTTTGATAAGCATACGCATTTCAAACATGAAGAGTTCCGCTCGGAGAGAAAGAGAACTCTCTAGGATTTCACTATTTGAAACATACGTGTTTCGCAGCAGGTCGGTTGCTGCATAATCGCCGAGCCGCTCAGCGAGCGCTGATTTCTACCGGAAAGTTGGCCTCCGATAGCGATCGGGTTTTTTGAGGCGAGACGGCCTTTCCCGGTAATCTTTCGGGTCGATGATTCGTCATGACGGCTGGTTAGTCCAACCGCGGCACTGTCTCGTCAGCAGCACGCAGCTGCTCGGCCAATCTGAAGCTGGGGTAGTGAACTGCCTGCGCTTTACCCCAGCAATTGCAGAACGGCCCGCTGTGCCTCGCTGATCGAAGCGCGGTGGTCCATGATGCCGGAGAGGTCTGAGTTGGCAAAGGCGACGCGGCCGAAAGGGGCTTGGCGTAAAATTTCACGCGCGGCAGGTCGGCCGTTCAGGCCAAAGAAGAAACCGGGCTGGGCGCAGAGATAGGCGTGCCCCCAACGGTTCAGGATGATACCTGCGATGTCTCTACGAGCGTCGAAGCCCCAGCGCGAGAACATCAGGTTGAATTGTTCGCGCAGTCCACGTTCGTATTCTGAGAACGGTGTGCTCAACATCCGCATCCGTCCTCGGATGGCCTGCCTGGCAAGCGGAAGGCCCGGCTCGGTGAATAGGATCTTCATGGTAAGTACGACAGGTGAGTCGGGGGTAAGGGGCGGCGCGGCGGAAGTAAAAGTCGGCATTCGGCGCACAGCGAATGACTCTCCCAGACCTTCGTACCACTCGCACTCGCTCAGCCCGTTGTTTGCGAGGAACCGCCAGTTGGTCAAGGCGATATTCGCGACGAGGCAGGGCATGCGAAAAAACTGCTGATAAGCCTCGCGATGACTTTCAGGTAGGTCAAGAACGACCCGCCATGTTGACCATCCGCCGGCCATGACCACAGAGCGGGCCCGGATCCTCCGGAAGCTGCCCTCATGGACATATGCAACCGTCACCGTCCTGGCTGAGTCGGCTGCCCCGTCGTGCTGAACTGCGAATACGGTTGCGTTCAAACGAATGCGAGTTCTCTGGCCCGGCCGATCGAGGGCCGCAAAATCAATTCCGGCGCGATAGATGCCATCCGGCGTTAGCGGCCCCGGCAGCGCATCGCGAACCAACGCCTTGAGCTGGTATCGCGCGATCCCGGCGTTGCCTCCAGGAAACATCTGCGGGCCCTGTAGGGTGTCCCATGGGAACTGGAGATCGGGGATGAAATCCGCGACTGCGGATATCGCGTCGGCGGATGCGCCGGCCCCGGCTGCGGCGTATGGCATGTAGCGGCGGATGGTGGCGGTGCTCAAACCATTCCGCAGCACAAGGAGATCCTCCATGCTCATCTGATCGAGCCTGCGACAGGCCTGGTCGCCGTACGATTTGGGTTCGGGCACTTGAGATGAATTCGTTTTGGCCGCTCCCAAGAGTTCCTGCTTTACATTTTCGGGGAAGGGCGTTCCTTCGAGTCGCTTGCCCCAGGGGTCAGTTACCCAAAGCCCTTCAGGGTGACCGAACATCGCGCCGAAGAACATGCCAAGATTGGCGCCATTCCCGGCATAGGTGGTGTTTCCTACGGGGATACTCCTGGCCTCACCCGCGGTCTGTTGGTATTGAAGAGCCTGTCCATTGAAGCCCATCGACTCATAGAAGGCGAGAAGGGAGGATCCGGGCAAGGGCGGAAAGAACATGGCCGAGCCCTGAGGTGCAATAAGGCGCTGCCCGTCGACAATAAACTCATTGCGGCGCGCTTCGCCGCCAAAGATCGCATGGTTCTCCAGCACCAGGCAGGACTTGCCGGGGGCATATTGAGCAAAGGTCTGTGCAGCCGCCAGTCCGCTGATTCCTCCCCCGACCACAACGCAATCGTAGTCCTCATCCGCCGCTTCGTGGGTTGGCAGTGGCAGGTCATACAGGCCATCGCGGATGCCGTGCCCCGCTACCATGGTTGCGTGTGTGTTTCCGTTGGCGCGGCTATAGTCGCCGACTCCGGGGTAGCCGTCCCAGTCCTCGGCGGTGAGTCCGTAAATGCGCGGGCCGCGATCGCTCTCTGTGGTCGTCGGCTCAACGGAGACGTGGTCCTCGCGCGTGATGTTCGCATCCATGCCGAGATGCCCGTCATCGCGCTCGATGTGTGGCCCATCCTTCATTTTGATCCCAGTCCTTTTAGCCCATCGTGTGACGGCCGCAATCCAGTAGCCAGGTTCGACGACGGATTCAGGCTCATCCGTACTCCATCATGCGCATCAAGCCGAAGTCCATGTGTAACTGCTGATGGCAGTGAAACAGTGTTGGTCCGGGCTGATCGGCGACAAATTCGACATCGGCTACGCCGTATTCCGGCACTCGCACGGTGTCCTTGACGATGCCCGACATCGGCACTTCGGCAATCCGTTTCAGCTCGAAACTGTGCCTGTGGAGGTGCATCGGATGTGCACAGGCAGTTGCATTCACCAGACGCAGTCGATAGCGCATTCCCTTTTGAACCAGCAGCGGCTCCACTTCCGGAAAGGGTTTTCCATTGATTGTCCACCAGTTGATCCCCTCTGCCGTTTCCGGTTTCTTCTCAATCAACATGGTCACGAGCTCTGCGGGCTGAGGTGGTTCCGGCCGCCTGGCCGAAAAGCGGCCGTAATGCCAGTCCACCGTGGCGGGTGGTTGCCAGTCTGCTTTGCCGTTCGCTCCGGCGTACTCGATGATTACACCGAGCCCCTTCATTCTCTCTTCGTTGTTAAGCGAACCCAATACCCATCGTCCTGGCCGCTTCATTTCGACAACGGCATCAATTCGTTCAGCGACAGCGAGTGAAAGAACCTCCACCTCGGCCGGATGCGGGACCGGATTGCCATCGAGAGCTGTCACCCGGAAGGTATGACCGGGCAGGGAGAGCAGGACATTCTCGGTCGGGCTCGCATTGAGAAGACGGAAAAGTACGCGCTGTCCCTGCCTCACGCGGATCGGTTCACCCGCGCCAAGCAGCCGGTTGTTGAATGAGGCGTATCGATAGGAAATCTCCGGACAATCGCCAGCGGTTTCGCGCATTTTGGTAAAGGAGGGCTCCCAGTGACGCACCGCGAGAAAAATCTCCTGGTCATAGTCGTCCGGCTCCCGTTGTTTTTCGATGTACAGAAAGCCGAACTGGCCGGTATAGGTTCCGAGTTCGAGATTGCGTCCCGCACGGATGTGGGTGTGGTACCAGCGCGACCCCGAAGGTGATGGGATGAAGCGATAGGTGAAGGTGCCGCCGGGCGGAATCAGAGGCGAACCTTCCTCCGATGCTCCATCCATGCGCGAAGAGATGTGCAGACCATGCCAGTGCACCAGATCATCATGGAGAGTCCTGTTTGCGACCTCAATCTCGACCGGCACTCCCTCGCGCATACGCAGCAGCGGACCGGGAACCTGCCCGTTGTAGCCAATCGTGCGGATCTCGATACCGGGTGCGAGTTCGACCGCCACGGGCGCGATTTCCAGCCTGAACGACTGATACTCGGACACCCGCGCTTTGCAAAATGAGCGAGAGGCGAGCGTGCATGCTGCGGCAAGAGTGCCGGAAGTCCTGAGGAAGTCTCTGCGGTTCACAGACCTTGCTCCGCGATGGGCAAGCGACGCGGAGTGGCGCATGGCACAAGGACCGGAGGCAGCGATGCCGACATGGTCACTACTTTACACGTCTTGAATGCTCTCCGATACGAGCTACACGTGATTCAAGAGCAGACCAGCTCTCGCTGGAATTATCACCGCCGTTACTCCAGAGAAGAGTGTCGACATTTCCGAAACACTCAAGGCGGAGGTATCGGCGGTGGGGAAGCCCGGCTCTTCAAATACCTTCACAGACCCGTGAAGTGCATGCAGACTCGTCGCGGTGAGCAGAGAGAAAAGGCATGACAACAGAAGAGCTAGCTCTGTAGATCTCATCGGGGCACCATCCGGGCTTTCAAGAAGTAAGGGCTTCGGAATTAGACTATCGGTCGCCTCAATGCGGGAAGAAAAGGAAACGGGGTGACACAAGGACACCCCGAACGCGCCGAAGAGGAGGCTTCCTCAGAGCGGCCAGGAGCTGAATAAACCGCATACATTTGGAACAACGCCGATCACAGAATCGTTCGGAGCAAAATGGAAGCTGCATTGCTTCTCTGCGAACGGCCGAACCGCCCCAGGGTGCTCCTGGCTCTCTGGGGAGATTCGCGTAAATCGATTTTTAATTCCAATGTAACGGCTTACATTGTAACGTCACCACCATAGTAAGCTGGCTGTATTCTTGTCAACAGATTTTTCCCTGGATGCAGATGAATCGCCGTTCGGCTGCGGAAATTCGTTTTTGCCAGCGGTAGCTTCTTCTGCCAGAGCGTATTGTCGGCGAGATGCGCTGCGTTATCCTGAACTCGATGCGCACCATTCTTTTGTTATTGCTCTTCTCCACCGCTTTTGCGCTTGCTCAGCAGCCTGAGTCAGACGCCGCCCTCTTCAAAAGCGCAGTACAGGCACAGCAGCACGGAGACAATCAGACCGCAATTCTGGACTATAAAGAAATTCTAAAGCGTCACCCTGAAATGGCCGAGATCAGGGCCAATCTCGGAGCCGCGCTGGTGCACGAAGGGCGATTCGACGAGGCGATTTCACAATACCACCTCGCGCTCTCTTCCATGCCGGGGAATGACGCCATACGCATGAATCTCGCTCTCGCGTATTTCAAGAAAGGCGATCTGCACGATGCACGCAGCGAATTTGAGGTAGTCAGAAAGACTCAGCCCAGGAACACTCAGCTGGTGGTTTTGTTAGGAGATTGCGAACTGAAGCTTGGCCAGGCTGCCGACGCGGTCGCCATGCTCTCTCCCATCGAGCCGGAGAATGAATCGAACACTGATTTTGAATATGTGCTTGGCGCAGCGCTCATCCAAACTGGCAAACGTCGCGAAGGAGTAGAGCGGGTCGAAAAAGTTGCAAAGCTAACGAACGCTGCGGACGCCTACTTGCTTGCTGGCTCTACGCTCATCGACCTGAACGAATTCACGCGCGCCAAGGCAGATCTGGAAACTGCCCTTCATCTGAACCCCGATCTACCGCGCATTTATACGCTTGTCGGCATGGCAAGAGACCTGGACGGTGATGCAGCAAGCGCCGAGCCGGTTTTGCGAGAGGCGCTCCAGCGCAATCCGAACGATTTTGATGCCAACCTGTACCTTGGAGCGATCCTTTATAAACGCCGTGATATGGCGCAAGCCAAAACGTATCTCGACCGGGCAGTCCAACTGAAACCATCCAACCCGACCGCTGGCTATGAAATGGCGATGTGGGACAGCACGTCCGGTCAATATGCCGATGCTGCAAAGATTCTTGAAGCGCTCGTGACATCGAGCCCAGACTGGCTGCAACCGCATATTGAACTGGCCAACGTCTATTACCGCTTGCATCGGCCTGCGGACGGTGCAAGGGAACGAGCGATCGTTGCCAGGATTAACGCGGAGCAGCAAAGTCAGGGGCCGCCGAAAATACAGCAGCCCTGATTAACCATAGATCAATAAGGATAAGGCTCATTCGACTTCACGATGCGGATATCGTGATCCGTGAACACAAAGTGTCCTCCGGGAAACGGCACTTTGGGCATATGGCATGACGCACAGTTCGATTTAGCCACTGGACAGACCTTCGCGTGCGGCGGCGCTGCTGACATAGCTGGAGAATGACAGGCCAGACACTTCTTGTCATAGTAAGCAGAGTCCCGGACGACCTCGACGTGCGGATCATGGCAGGCAATACAGCTGATGCGAGGGTCGGTGCCGTCGAAGCATTTGCTGAGCGCCAGCCGATAAGGTTGAAAACGTACATTGGACGGGCCCCGCCAGCCTTGCCTGACTACCAGCTCGAAAGTCCGATGGCATTGGCCGCAGAAGTTCGACAGGTTTTCGCCGGACATCCTCTTGAGGTCGGGCGGAACAACGCTCATGTCTCCCTGCAGCATCGCCGCCATATGGGCATCGGCGCCGACGTGGCAGTGTTCGCAGTGCACTCCTGGCGTAAAGGCAGTCAGATTCAGCTTATGATCGATGATCGCATTCGTTGCATGGCAGCCGAAGCAGGTTGATACGCCTTCTTTATCCAGCGGTCGGCCGATGGCCTCCTCGATGGTCGTCGGATGAAGCCGGTCGTCACCCACCGTGACTGCAAGTCCCGCGATTGCCGGGTAGTAGCTCACCATGCTCTCGTACATCTGGCCATCGTGTTCCAGAACCCAGGTTTGTGCCTGAGAGCCCATCGCCCACAACACCGGAATGGTAATGGCCCGTTCGCCATCACTCACCGTGTACGTGGTTTGCCCAAGGATCGTTTTCACGGTGTAGGAATACTGGCCTCTGCGCAGGTGCAGATCCGGATGTTTGTCGAGTGTCTCATTGTGTTCCGGCAGTTGCATCGCGCGGCCCATATCCGTGCCCGGCTGAGTGAGCACCTGTTTTTCATGACAGCTTCCGCAGGTTGCGGACCGTTGCCCGGACTCGGCAGATGCACAGATGCAGCACACCGACAGTACCAGCAGAACCCTACAAATTCGCATTGGGAGCGGACCTTTTCTTTGAAAGCGCCAGGCACAAAAGGCGTTCCCGTCTGGCATCATCCTTACGTCCAAGATTGGAGTAGGCCTTCACAAGCGCCAGATGTGCCTCAAGATTCTGCGGATCGGCCTTGATAACAGCGTCAAGGTAAGGCAGACTGCCCTTCCAATCGCCCGTTTCGACAAGATCTCTGCCCATCACGAGCTGCGCCATCGGGAGAGAAGGATCTTCCGCGACGGACATTTTCGCGTAGGGAAGCGCCGCCGCATAATCTCCCTGCACTCCCATATCCCATGCCAGCATAGAGTGAGCAATGGCGCTCGATGGAGAAATTTTGAGCTCATCCTGAAACTGCGCAATCGCCGCATCCGGATCGAT